>ERZ724509.552-NODE-552-length-15942-cov-3.943979_pt1 | contig 15942 bp, 28 predicted proteins | sample MGYA00376042_ERZ724509 | MGnify/ENA primary metagenome ERZ724509 (study PRJEB28724, sample SAMN07190887) | wastewater metagenome | isolation source: effluent of sewage treatment plant in Hong Hong | place: USA: Christiansburg, Virginia | collected 2016-03-01 ...
ATAGTAAATTCCTGTGGTGCTTCTTGCGTAGGATCTTCCGATGTCATGCTTGAGTTTCTTTGTTTGGAGTAATATCATCTTCACTGATGACATTAAATCTTAAAAGTAGAACGTTTCTGTTTTTATCTGACAGTTTGTTTAGACTTCTTCCAATTGCAGCAACCAGAGTAGTATTGTCCATAAGCTGACCTACGGATGACCTTTGATCTGGAATACTTTCCTTCCAAGTCATTTTGGAAGTCTCTAAAGAGTTGTTAGAATTTGACATTGGCTTATCAAGAGAACTTACACCCTTTGTCATAAGGGCACTTCGAATTGAATTTACCATTTTCGGTGTGTACTCAAGATTAACAGACTCTTCATAAAATCTGTTATTGAAGTCTTTGCTAAATGGCTGACCACTTTGAGACATGTTCTTTAACAGTTTATTCTGTGCTGTTCTTATGTGAGTAGGAATGTGAATCGTTGGTTCGGTATCTGCAAGGTATGTGTTAATAGCTTGTCTAATCCACCAAGTGCTATATGTACTAAACCTAAATCCCAGACTTTGGTCATAACCATCAATAGCAGACATCAAGCCAATGATTCCTTCTTGAAGCAAGTCATCCTTGATTTTCTTGTGCTCGGTTTTGTTGTAATACTTGTTAATCATATAAGAAACCAAGGCTTGGTTTTTTTCAACCAGTTGGTTTCTTACTTTCACTTTCTCTCTGAGAAGACTTTTTGGAAGAGGCGATTGTTCCTCTTTAAGTTTCTTTTCTTCTGAAAGAATTTTGGCATATTGCGAAAAGAGTTCTGAGTCATCTTGTTTAGATTTTGGAGTTGTAGTTTTCATTTTGGTATTTGTTGTCTTGTAGACCAAGAAGCGTAAGTAGCAATTCTTGATGCCTTTCTAATCTCGAAGTTTCTTTTGTCAATCTCAACTCCAAGACGTTTACTTAGTTTAAGACCTTTATTCCAAGCGTCAATCTCTTCTTCCAAAATTTTTATCTTAAATGTTTGACTTTGTGAAGAAAAATTTGAATACGTTGAAGCAAAGGCTCTTTGATAAGTCTTTGAGTTCTTTTGTTGAACACTGTGTCCAAGCTCATGAATCATATCATAAACCTGTAACTCAACAGTTGCACTTTTATGAATAACAATTTTTTTGTGGTTTACGGAAATCCAAGAGCTTTTACCTTTTAGGTTTTTGAAAGCAACCGAATATCCTTGTTCTTGTGCATAAGCAACTAGCTTATCCTTTTGTTCTGTCCAGTTAATCAAAGAAGCCATGAATACAATCATAGCATTCATGGCTTTTTATTTAAAGCAGATACTCAAACGAGTAATTTACTTCTTTTCAAGAATCTCAACTCCACCAAACCAACAAGAATAACCAAAGTCACTCTTGTCAAATTTGCATAATACCAAAGTGTTCGATGGAATAATCTTGTCCTTGCCTTCTCTAAAGCTCCACATGAAACAGTTGAAGGTTGCTCCAGATTCTCCATAAATCGAAGCTCTGAGATATTTCTTTTTGGTTTTTGTTGTTGCAATCTTTGCAGAAGAAACAATTGCCCAAGTATACTCTTCCTTTGAAGTCCAGTCTTCAATTGAAGTTATGTTGTTCTTGTTAAAGAATGCTCTAATCTCTGGAGTAACAATAAGTCCAAGGTCTACAGATCCAGTTAGAGTCTTCGAAAACTCTACCTTTTCAGATAATTCCCAGTCATCCATTGTTTGAACTTCTTGAATTAGCTCAGCAAGTCTCTCCTTGTGATTTCTATTCTTCTTTAGAGAAATGATTCTCTTTAGGTCATCTCCTTGTTCAACAAGAACTTCATTCATCTGTTTATAGTTTTTGAAAACGTGATGACTTTCAGGTCCTACAATGTCCATAGAATCAAAGGCACCAATTTTAATCAACGTGCTTAGAGCTCGCTTATTAAACTTTGAGTGTTTCCATGACTCTCCATCAGCCGTAAACAACAAGTCTTCAACAGACTTATATGGACGATTCTCAAATATTTCTTCTGTCACAGACTTACCACAGTGCTTCAACGAAGCAAACGATGGAATCAAAACTTTGTCTTTTACAGTAAAGTTCAAGTCACTCAAGTTAATATCCGGTTTACCAATCGTATATCCAAGAGCCAAAGCTTCTGACAAGGCAACTGCCTTTGGATCTTCCTTTCCAACAATCTTTCCCTTTTCTGTTGTTGAATAGTCAATGTATGTAGTAATCCACTCATCAGGATGATAGGTCATCAGGTGAGCACACTGATACGACGTCATTGCATAAGACAAACCGTGAGACAAGTTGAAAGAGTAAGCAATCAAAGCTTCCATTTCGTCAAAGATTTCTCCAGACACAGATTCCTCAACGTCATTAGCTTCTTTACACTTTTTAACAAATTCGTTTCTCAAAGCATTTCTTGCTTTGTCAGACTCTTCTTTGTTCGAAATGTCCTTTTTGGTAAATGCCTTACGGATCTTGTCAGTTTCCTCAAGAGGAACACCAGCAAGTTTATGATAAATCATTTGTAGCTGTTCCTGGAAAATCAACAAACCACAAGTATCTCCAAATACCTCCTCAAGCAAAGGATGCTTGTACTTGATGTCTTTTGGATTCTTTCTGTTTTTTAGATAAGCTCTATCAACATTCAAGCTAAGAGGACCAGGACGGAATATCGAAGTTGCCGTAGCAATATCAAGAACCGATCTTGGTTTCATTTTTGCAATGAACTTCTGAGCAGGAGGTTGAACAAACTGGAATATACCAGCGAAGTTACCTTCCCAATAGACGTGTTTGTAGACATTGATGTCATCCATGTTGTTGTTGTCTGGATGAAGGTTTTTGTAATACCAGTCTTTCACCATTGCAAAGGTAACGTACTTGTGTCCTTCTTTCTTTAGAATCTTTCGAATACAGTCTTCAAACATTCTAAGGGTTCCAAGTCCAAGAATATCAAACTTCAACATTCCGAAATATTCAAGGTGTCTAAAGTTCAAACCTTCTGACCACGGAGTCTGCAAAACTCCACCAGACTTGATAACTGGCATGTTCCTAAAGGCATCCTCGGTGATGATAACACCTCCAGCATGTCTAGAAACTCCACGGAACTCTTTGAACAAAACCTTAATCGTGTTCTCGAAATTAGGATAGTTCTTCATCAACTTTCTGAACGTTGGAGACTTTTCCTCAGCTTCTTCAAAAGACAAAATCCACTGAGCAGCATCGAATCCAGGAGTCTTTCTAGCTTCTTCTCTAGCCTCGGATTCTATGTCTTTCGTATAAACGTTGGCTTCTTCAAACGAAATTCCTTCAAGTTTACAAACGTCCTTGATTAGAGAACGCATTTGAAGCTGCGTAAAGTTAGAAACCGGAACAACGTTTTGCTGTCCAAAGAAATCTGTTATTACCTTTAGAGCCGAGTCTCTGTCAGATACGTCTGAGTCAATATCAGGAAATCCTGCCTTTGACTTAACAAGGAATCGTTCAAACAACAACTTGTGCTTTACTGGATCTACTTGAGTAATGTTCAATACATAAGCAAGCAAAGATCCAGCAGCAGAACCTCGTGCCAATCCAAGAATCTGAGTCTCTGACACAAGATTCATGATTTTAGAATACGTCAAGAAATATTTGGAAAACTTCAAGTGCTTTACAACGTCAAGCTCATGTCTGAGTCTGTCAATATATTCCTTGTTCTTGTCTTTCTTTCTCCAAACAAGTCCATCAATAGCTGCTTGCTTCAAAGCTTTGAAAGCTACCGTGTCTTCATCAACAGAGTCTTCGTCTAAGCCTTCGTACAGGCTGTTCAAGGCTTTCAATCCTACAATACGATGTAGGGCTGGCAGCTTCACAGAACGGTCTAGATGGACCTCTGAGAGCTGATTGTGAGCAATGTCATAAGTTCGTTCAATGGCATCTTTTACTTGTTGGTCATCATAGAAACTCCAAGAGTTATCTTCTCTTGTTGTTGTTTCTTTATATGAGTCCCAAACTTGAGAAGCGTTCTTTGGATACAACTCACACTTTAGTTCAGAGATATGCTTTGGCAAGGAGTCCTTGTTGAAGTCTCCCTTTTGGATATTCATCCAAGCCATTGCCTTGTAGATTTCTCTTTCTCTCCAGTATTCTGGACGAGCATAGTGAGAGTCGCAAGTAACAATCAACGGAGCACCAGTTCTCTTTGATGCTTCAATCAAGTGCTGATTGACAAGATGTTGAGCTCCAAGTTTGTTGAATTGAAGTTCAAGATAAAAGTTTTCCGAACCTCCAAGAGCTTCTTGAAACAAGTAAATTTGATTTGCAAGTTCCTTTTGAATGCTTTCGAAGTTATCTTGGTTAGGACCCCAGGAATCCCATTCAGGATTTACTTGATGATCAAAAACAATAGAAGCTAAACGTCCAGCAACACAAGCTGTACTTGCAACAAGGTTTCCCTTTGAGTGTTTACGCAACATGTCAAGGTCTATTCTTGGGAATCTGTAAAACCCATCCGAATAAGACAAGGAAATCATGTTGAACAACGAGTTCAAACCTTCTTGATTCTTAGGAAGCAAGACCAAGTGAGAACGTTTACTGAGAGGATTTCTCCAAGATGTTTTCTTGGATTCTTCCTCGTTTTCTACAATGGTTCCACCTTCGGTAAGTTCGTCAAGTTCTTCTTTGGTGTCAGACAGTTGATCGGATAGGTCCTCAAGAGATTCTGCTAACTTCTTTTTGGACTTCTCTTTCTTTTCGAACTTGGCTTGTTCCTTTGCTGCTCTGTCGGAGTCATATAGTTTTTGCCAGTTTTTCAAAGAGTCAACGAAGTACATTTCTGCACCTGGAATTGCCTTGAAGTTTACACCCTTCTTTTTTAGTTCTTGCCAGTAGATGTACTGATGAGAATAAGCATTTGAATTACCATGATCAGTAAGAGCAATAGCATCCATGCCATTCTCAATGGCAAAGTCTATGTGAGCTTTTGGTAGTCCCAAACCATCACCAACAGATAATCCTGAGTGAGCGTGTAGTCCAACAAATTTCGTAGGTGATTTTATCATAACTTATTATCTCACAAATAGAATGGACCTTAAAGCTTTTTGACGCTTCTGTAATAAAAGTGGAGCTTTTCGCAATCAACTAAAACAGTTACAAAATAGTTTGTAAGGTCTGAGTGTAAAGCAATTCCTATATGACTTTCAAACCTTTGAACAAGTTTATGCATTTCAGCACGCTTGCACATCGAAGCGGGAATTGGATCAATTCCCAAGTAATAAACCTTAACAAGATCTCCAGGTTCAACTAAGTCAAACTCTAAAGAGGAACGGTCATAGGAGTCGTTATTTTCAAATTCTTTAAAATCCAAAAGCATCCATTTTCCTGGAATACTTTTTTCTGTTTCGGAAATCATGAATTACTCAATAATACCAAAAAGTCATTTCTGTAATTGAGAACGGATTCTGTGTACTTGTTGCCTTCCATTGAACATCTTCCAGAATTGTACATTGTTAAGGCACTAGAAACGTCTCTATCACATCTCTCAAACGAAGCTCTTAGTAAACCAATGCCATCATGAATTACTTCGTCTTGACAATTACCAAGAATTCTCTTGCACTGATTTCTGTAGGCATCTCTGTGAAGGAACCTGTTTCTATTAAACCTTCTGTTCTGAGGATGTAGTTGCATTACTCCACGAGTTCCAAGGTGACTTTCTACAAATGGACTAAACCTTGATTCATGCCAAATCATGGAAGCAACAATCCATGGATCTACATGGGCAATTGCTGATTCATGAATGATGTACTCAACAATTGTTTTGATTCTTTCTTCACAACCAAAATGATCCATTGAACACCTTGGAACATAAATTGGTTGTCCATCTTCGGTTGTTCTAAGAGTCAAACGCTGCAAGACAACAAAGGTCATCTTGTTAACTTCCTCTTCTTGATGAAGATACCAAGTTTGAGTACACATTCTTTGTTTTGATTTGGTTTGTGGTCGTAGGTGACAAGCACTAATATATGTAGATGTGTCTACAGACATCAATGGTTCTTGAGCTGACGCTGTAGAACCATAGCACATCATTGCCATGATAAGCATGAACACAAGAAAAATAATGATTCCAGCTTTTTGTTCTGGACTCTGATAGTTTGGGTTTTGATTAAACATTGAATTCTTTCTTATTATTGGTCGAAATCAAGATACAAAAATGTAGAGTCATCCTCTGGCGCAACAGTAAAGTGTCCTGTACCTTCTGTTGATACAACTTTTACTTTTACTTGCCAAGCAGGATTTGAATCCACAGAACTTCTACTTGCAGAAGTTTGTAGGTCATCAAGGTATCTTTGCATCTCTATAACGGTTGAAGGAGTTTGGAGTCTGTATTGAAACTTTTCAGTCAACTTGTTGACATACCAAACAAGTGCAGCAACCATTTGTCTTTTATAAAGCTTAATTTTTAGTCTAGTCATTAGACTAGTCTTGTTTATGTTTTATTAGATGTCCACGCTTAGCAAAGTCATATTTGCCTTTAATTTGCGACAAAAAGAACTTTCCAGGACTTGAAGCATCAAGAAGACTTTGATATGTTTCTTCTGGAACTCCATAGTATTCGTAAACGGTTCCATTGACAAATCCAATTGTCAAAGTGTTCATCATTGGATCAAAGTCAGCTTGACTTAGATTTGTTGATTCTAAAAGAGAAGATTTTGGTTTGTTTGATTTTGTCATAGAAAAACAAAGAGCCAGATTCTAAGAGATATAGAACCTAGCTCTAAGCCAAGGCAAAAATGTCAGATAGAATCAGAGAACAGAAATTCTCGTGATTACTCCGCTATGTCTATAACTCCAAAGTTCTTGAGATTCTCCAGTTTCAACGGAAACTAGACCAAGAACAATTTGTCCAAATCTTCCACGAAGTTGCTTGGAAGAAACAATCTTGAACTTACCAGCAATAGAAGGTTCCGTTGATTCGACTTCAATGACAGTGTCTCCAGTTGTCATTGTCTGTAGCGTCTTGAACTGTTCCTTTAGAGCGACTGCTCTTGAAATGTCTACGCTATACACAGTCCTGAGTTCTGACTCCGAACTAAGTCCATGAACGGTTCCATCAACGGTTGTAATGTTGATGATCTTTTCGCTATATGGCGTACCAGTAGTTATCAAACTACCATCTGCCGCTTGCAGTTCGATCAAAAGAGATCCACCTTTACCACGTCCTGGTCGAACCTTTAGAACCTTGAATTCACCAGAAGACTCAGATAAGTCTCCAGCAAAGTTGAATGAGATTTTATCGCCTGGTGCGACTGAGTCGATGAGTTTTCTAACTTGTAACTTGTCCATAGTCTTCGTAACTGTTTTTCTTTTTGGTTTACTGTTGATATTGTTCGAGCTGATGTTCAACTCTTTACCTTTATTCAGAATAGCACTATTTGGTGATTCTTTAAACCGATAATCGGTAAAAGGTACAGATTGATTTTCCAAATCAACTTGTTCGCTAGAAAGCCAACGACTCGTTCCCTTAATTCTATAATGTTGTCCACTAGGAGTCATGATTGAATATGCAATTTCAACAACATCTCCAATTGAATAAGATGATTCATATCTTAAATTCGGAATAACTTCTTGTTTGATTGTTGCCTTGGAAAGGCAAACATCTACTTGTTCAAGCAACTTTCTCGACTGTTTTGGCATATAGATAATCCGAATTAGTTATAAGTGGAAGACTACCACTATAAGATATAGAACTATGTCAAGAGAAGAACTTAGACTTGACAGTTTCAATCCAGGTATGGACTGCTTCAATGTACTTGTCAGCAGCAGAAGAGACTGATGGCTTTCCAAATTCAATTGGTTTAGTTGGAAGTACGTCAATACGTTGAGGAGTATCTTTTTGATTCAAGCTATCAAAAATCTGTGCCTCTTTGTATCCACAAAGCTCATCACAGAATACTCCATACTTGGTTTGCTTTGATAGCGCAAGTCCAGAGAACACACAAGTTTTATTGTCAATTGATACACACATAATTTGTTATCTTTCAGTTAGAATTTTAAAAAATTGGTCGGGGTGAGTATTTCCATTTGACCAATATTTGTAGACGACTTTGTTTAGTTCTGTAGAAAACCACTTTGATGCTAAGATCTTAGCATTGATGATGCTGTTTGTGCCTGAAAGCTCGATAGTACCTCCAGACATTCCACTAATCATAGTAAGATCTGGAATCTTTTCCATTCCAAGAAACGTGAAAGTTTTTTTCTCCGTTCAAAAGAACATATGGTAGATGGGGAAGAAAAATTCTTTCTTCCCAAAACTCCCTAGTTCTTGCAACAAGCCTATCTTTATGACTGGCGTTAATTAAAACCAAGTCTCCAGGTTGAAATTCATAATTTCTAAGAAAGCAAGTTGATATCATAGTCAGGTTAAAATCCGAAATTGTGCGTTCATTTCTTTTATCTGAGTTAGTCTGAGATACAGATAGAAAATCTTTTCATTGAAAAGCAACTTGGAATAAGTGGATTCTGCTTTTTGAACAAAACCTAGATATGTCAGTGTTGTGTTTGGTTTGAGAATCAACAGATCGGCTTCCAAACTACCACTCATTTGTTTATCAAAATATCTCTGAGAACCCATATAAAGTTTTGGACCCCAATCCTGGTTGTATGTTACATGAACAATATCTCCAACCTGGATATGAGGGAGAACCTCAGTAATCCCAACGTAAAGGTGAGCTAAGTCTAAAAGACTAAGTTGCTTTAGGTTCATTTGGAGTAATGACCTTACTCTCTAAAGGATAACCACATGACGGACAAACCTTACTAAGTCTGTCAGAGTCAATGTGAATATGTCGATAACAATAACCACATCTCTCATCACACAGACACTTAAACTTGGTAACTCCTGTAACCGTCACCAACACAGATTCTTTGTCAGACATTGACCTTATACCTTCTCGTCGTTACAACGACTTCTTGATTTAGAAACTCGTTTTTTACGGCTGCCCACGACTCCACAGTCTCACTAAGTGCAACGTCTAGCTGCTCACTTGAAAGAGTCGTTGGAATAGACACAGTCACTTCGGAGTCAAGCAACTGTTGATTGAGTGTTCGCTCAAGCTCGAAGTTTCGAGGACCAACAACAGGATACTTGCCCTTCACAAACTCATGAAAGTATGAGCCAATGGAATCGGACTTGCACAGACGAGTAAATCGGTTCTGTGAAACACCCTGGTAGGAGTAGACTCCACCACTCTTGAACTTGATGTTCAGAGTTTCGCTATCCTTCTGGTACGAAGCATAGTCGATGACAGAGGAACCAGGACAATTGTAACGAACGTAAGACTTTGACATAGTGTAGTTTTCCTAAGCGAATGATGAAAAATCAGGTCCAAGTTTCAAGCAAGTAACATGGAGTTGCATCCTTGCGTGTTGAATCAACGATGCCATCGTGAACATTCTTCAATGGGATCGTATCTCCTCCAAAGTCTAGCTCATAGGCGTAGTCTTCATGCTGGACCAAGATATACTTGTCAGGGTCAAGACGAAGCAGTTCTGCAATTAGTTCGCGTACAGTCATGTTGTTTAATCCTGGTCCAGGTTGAGCTTGAAAATAGCTTGTTCGATTTCTGAAATGATTGACTTGTAGTGTTCAACGGCTTCTGTGTTGCTAGGGTCACAAGCTTTCAAGGCTTGTCTAGCCGACACCAGAATCTCCGATAGGTTTGGTTGGGATTCGGTCCACAAGTCCGAAAGAACAAAATCAACAAGATCCTTACCTGAGTGACGTAGCAAATTCTTTGACATTTGTGGTACTCCAGTTTACAGAGAACTCTTGTAGTTCAAACACCAACCACGAAAGTTTCCGGTACACTGAAAACCTAGTTCCACTGCACGCTGATGCATAGAAGTAGTCCTGCTAAACTTTGTGGTAAGCAAGTTGATTTCTCGGCACTCTCGATGCACCTCGGCAATGACCACGTTGTATGACCACACCTTGTCTCCTGCCATAACAAGGCGACCAAAGGATCGTGGCTTGCCATCGGCAACAAAATCTGAAAACTCTTTTGAATGAATTTTAGCCATAGTTCAACAACCTGAGTGAGGCATCCACTGAATGTTACGGACGTTGTTATAAATATGAATGGCTTCGAAAGTCTTCTGACCACCATAAACCATAAGAAAAAGTTCTGAGTTGTGCTCGGTGAGCAACTTGCTTAGTTCGACAATGTTGCATAGCTGCGTTTCAAGACAAGGTTCCTTGTTCTCAGCAGCCGCACGCCAAATCTCCGCAAAGTCAGAGTTTGGAACGTCATCGTTTACAATGACATTGATAATGGTCTTGTTATCTTGAGTCTTAGCCATCACTTATCCTCACCTTCAATGTCGATCCAGTGCATTTCACAGTTGCCCACAATCACATAGGCAACCTCTCCGTTTGCAAGAGTACGGTAACCCCTGCCATAGCAGTTATCCATTCGAGGACACTTGCAACCAAGAGCAACCGCTTCGTCAGATCCAGGATTAGGCTTAGGAGACATATCAGTCCTTGGTGTAACAGGGAAGGAGACAAGAGGAGTTGTGACTGTCAAAAAAATTCGTGGCAGTCAAAAGTTCTATGTAGTCCGACAGAAGAAAGTTAGCTTCTTCTCCTGCTAGACTTCGTTCTGCACAACGCACTGTAATAGTGCTGAAAAGTTCAGGATTGACTTCCTCTAGAATGTAATCCTTTCCCTTTAGGAAAAGGCATCCGTTCTCATAGCAAGCGACAACAGATTCAAGCGAATCTCCAGCCCACCACAAGATATCGCAGCAGTCTTCTACAAGCATCAAGAAGACTTTCTTCTTCGTTTCCATTCATCCAATATACCATATTACTACTCGGTTTTATACCTTATTAGCCAACTTTTTTCTCTCAAACGACATAACCTAAAAACCCTAATAGTTCCGCATACTTAGGAATAAGTAGATATTTCGGTCCAATATGGTTTAAACATGGACCTGAATATGTTATATTAGATGAATGGACAAGGCAGCTAGCCGCAAGAAGCGAACCGACCGAAACCACATCATCTATCAGGTGACGTGTATGGTCACGGAAGAGTCCTACGTTGGACTTACGGTTTGCACGCATGGCACCACGCAAAAGGGTGTCAAGTACGCTGCTGATCGTCGTTTTCAAAAGCACGCATGTCGCGCTACTTCTGAGCGTGCCGACCTTCCTCTTTGCAAGGCGATTCGTAAACACGGCAAGGAAGCTTTCAAGGTTGAGCCTTTGTGGATCGTTCGTGGCAAGGAAGCCGCTCACTCGGTGGAGCGCGAAGTGGTTTCCGAGCTTAAGCCCGTTCTCAACGTGTGTCTTTCCAAGTGAGCCATAAAATGACTGTTCGTGCAAAAAAGCCATTGACTCCTGTATTTTTCCAAGTGAAAATATTCTATAAACACTTTAAAGACTACTAGTTCTATGCTATAGTCTATGTCTACCAAGCAGCAACAAACCCTTTCTTCTGGAACGAGTAAAACTAAAATGGATCTATCTGTTGGACAGCCCGAAGTTGACTTTGACTCAAACATTCTTGACGTTGTCGTTCCCAAGGAACTAGAGAAGTCGGTCAAAACTGGATACAAGAACATTGACACACTGTTTGCCGGTGACGGCATTCTTCCTTCTACCAGTGCTCTAATCACTGGACTTCCTGGCGCTGGTAAGACTACTCTGATGCTACAGCTTGCAGACGCTATTACGGCTTCTGGTAACATCGCTCTTTACAACACTGGTGAAGAGTCACTGTATCAGGTCCGTCGCGTTGTCAAGCGTCTAAATCTCCAACATGGTTTTGTTCCTGGTTATAACCGTACGGTTCAGGATATTTGCGCTCATGCCGAACAACTCCAGGAAGTAAAGGCAAACAAGAACAAGAAGATTTTCCTAATCACGGACTCTCTTCAGACTCTTGAAGTCGAGCGTGAAGAGGGAAAGCGTGGTCGTAATCTTTCCAAGCAAAATGAAGAGGTTGCTGCTATTGAGTACCTTACTCGCTGGGCTAAGGACACCTTTAACATTTCGCTTGTTATTGGTCAGGTAAACAAGGGTGGAACCTTTGCTGGTAAGCAGGAAGTCAAGCACATCATTGACTGCCACCTTCACCTTGCCTACGATACTGAGCGTGGTTCGTCTAGTTATGGCGAGCGTATTGCAGAAATGACCAAGAACCGTTTCGGTTGTGCCGGTGTGTACTACCCTTATGAGATTTCTCAGTCTGGCATTTCTTTTCATATCTGAAAGAGGTAAATAATGACAAGTTCTAATAGTGGTAGTTCAGGTGGCGGTGAATGTGGCTGTTTCAGCAGCGTTCTGTTTTTGCTTTTTATGTGGGCACTTCTGTTTGGAGTGTCTGTTGATGGCAAGCACTACGGAATTGGTTGCTCATGTGACGACGGAGTCTCGGTTGACTCTGGCTCCGAACCTCAGTGAATAAGTTCATATTTAGGTTTAAATAGCAGCAAAAATATGCTAGATTGAATCATCAGCAAGGCACTCTGGTCTTGCTATATGCCTGGTCGTCTAACTGGTAAGGACGCATTTGAACGACTCTAACTGACGAGTTACACTTACATAACCACTATAGTAGGAATGACGTCTACCTCTATTATATTGGAACAATGTTTGTGGAGTAGTTTGAATGAAACAGATGGTTCGAATCCGTCTCCGGGCGCCAAAGTTTTTTCACATAGGAATGTCGAACATGAAACCAAATATCAAGGTTGACAAGAATACGCTAATTGAACGACATTCTATTGCAAGAGCCTTGACTGAGTGTCAAGTAAAAGCAAGTCTAAGTGAACGTGATGACTTGGCTTCAAAGATTCAGTTTGAGACAACCAAGTATCTTGGAGGTCGTTCAAACTTGTTTCCTTTGACTGACCCGGATTCTTTGTTTTTGGGAGTTTCGCTAAGTGACCTTGGTTTCTAACAGCCTTCGTAGAAAGAAGCTAAAACAAGCAAAGAAGAAAGCTCTTGCTGGACCACCGTTGTCAGCAGAAGAACAACGAGCTTTGTTGATTACAGGTCCTATGGATCCTCTGCCTCCTGTCTTTACTCAATTTAAAGAAGGAGACATTTGTTCTCTGTTTAATCAAGTTGGTTGGAAACCAGGATCTTCTTATGGTGCTAGGTTTCCATATACCTCTCTGGAAATGAGAGTAGTTGAAGGAACAAATTCTAGCGACAATACCATGACATTGCTTGATAATGGAGTTTATCAATTAAACAAATATGTTTGGGGTGACGACCACCAAGATAAAATTGAGCTTGCATCGACTTTGTCTGTAAATCCAGTGATTGTTCTTCTAACAACTCCAGAATATATTCGTGTTAGACTTGGATACACAGAAATTGTTCCTGCAATTTACGTCAAGATTTTGAGCAACTCAAAAATCTTTCATCTTAGGTTTTTTTTGAAAAGCGACTATCGTTACATTTCCTACATGAAAGCTTTCTCTGAAAATCCAAATCATCTAGATCGGACCACAAACAAAATCCTTTCTGGGTTTTTGTCTGAAATTCTTTTTGACCCATTTTGAAAATCACATGACTACTTCAACTACTCTTCCTCAACTATATTCACTTTCAAGTAAAGGCAAAACGCAAGTTTGGTCTATTCGAGTTGAGGGTAATGAACTTGTGACAACTTACGGAGTTCTAGACGGAAAACTCCAAGAAGAAAGAAAGGCAGTTCAAGGAAAGAACGCTGGTAAGTCCAACGAGACCACTCCTGAGCAACAGGCGCTTCTTGAGGCTCCGCGAGTCTGGAAGACGAAGGTTGACAAGGGTTATGTGGAGTCCATTGATGAACTGGCAACACCTTTCCTGCCTATGCTTGCAAAGCCATTTGATGAACATCCAGACAAGGTAAAGTTTCCTTGTTTTATTCAGCCAAAACTTGATGGTATTCGCTGTATGGCTTACTGGGTTGGCGACGAGCTTGTCCTGATGAGTCGTGGTGGTAAGCCGCTTAACGTTCCACATATTCAGGCATCACTTGCTGCTAGTCTTAAAAAGAATGGTGTTCTTGATGGAGAACTTTACATTCATGGCAAGAACTTTCAAGAGATCACTCGTCTAGTCAAGAAGGTTCGTCCTGAGAGTGTGACGCTCCAGTACCATGTGTATGATGCTTTTTTCATTGACCAAGAGTCTGCTGACTATAGTGAGAGACAACTAGTTGCTTCTGTTCTTGTTGGTTATAAGAACCCAGTTGTTAAATTGGTTAAAAACTACGTTGCTCATGATTTCGAAGATATTCAAAAATATCATGCAGAACTTGAATCTAAAGGCTATGAAGGAATCATGATTCGTAATTCGATTGGAGGTTACAAACTCAAGCACCGTTCTACCGACCTTCTCAAGCTCAAGTCTTTCTTTGATGCCGAATATAAGGTAATTGGACATAAGATTGGCAAGGGAAGATTTGAAGGAGTACCTGTTTGGATTTGTGAAACGGAAGATGGAAAGACCTTTGACGTAGTTCGTAAGGGAACTATGGAAGAGAAGGCAGATGACCTTGCCAATGTTGAAAGTTACATTGGTCAGTGGTTGACTGTACGCTATCCTAACTTGACCGAAGAAAACAAGCCTCGATTCCCAGTTGGTCATGGATTTAGAATGCCAGAGGATATGTCGTGACTTATACCAAGAAGTTTGAATCTGTTGAAGCCTTGTCAATCAAAGATGTCAACAAGCTTATTCGAACTCTTGAGTTCGGTGCATATACATATAAACAAATGTTGAAGTCTGGTCCAATTCGCTTCGAACTAACACCAGAGTTTGGTTATCAATCAAACGACTCTTTCCTTGTGTCATATCCTGGTGATTTTTCAGATCTTTTGGTCAAACTCCGAAAAAGATCTAAATTTGGTTGAAAATGGACCTTGAATATGCTATATTAATAGCATGTCTAGTAAGAGCAAAAATACCAAAAAGGCTGGGCGTCGCCAAAAGAAGATCGCTGGTATTGAGCATTCACGCAATGCTGTAGCTCTGTGTGCCCTTACGCGCTCTACTGCTGGGTCTATGAAGGACTCTAGGCTTAAGCGTAAGCGTACCAGAAATGCTAAGAAGCAAGCTGAGCTAGACTCCTTTAACGACTAATTCCACACTTAGGATAGTTTCATGTTCGGAAAAACTCTTATTGATCTAAACAACACAGTCTTTGAGTTCAAGACCGTTGTTGGTGACTTGCCAAGGTGCAAGTTTGTTCTAAAGGGAAAGACAGAGAAGGAGTGTAAGCCAAGAGAGTTTACAGACTTTGGTTCTGTTTTTCTCATCGATCCACAAGTTGTTGACTTGTTGACTCCAGAAGACATTGAATTTATTGCAGAAGACCACAAGCCTCTTGAAAAGAAGAAGCTAGAAGATTCTGATGACTTTGAATTGGTGGAACTTCCTAGTGGTCCACATTTCAAAGCTCCACATACTTGGAGAATGACTCAAGTTCTCAAGGCACTTGGAGCTTTTAAGAGTTCCACTGCTGCCGCAAAGAATGGCTGGGATTTTGATATTGAAGAGGGATTTGATCCTTTTGTAGCTGACCAGTTTGATATTGACTTTGGTGGTGTTGTAGCTCATCGCAAAGGAGTTTTCGTTGATGTCAATCAGGAAAATAGCGGCAAACATAAAGTTCTTCAGGTTCGATATGAAAGAGACGAGTCCAAAATATGTGCTAATCGAAACAACGGAAGTAATATAGAGGCAGATGCACGTATAGGTCCTATTTAACATCCTTGCTTAGAGAGTCGTTGACACAGATTTGGTCAGCTTCTTCTTGAGGGAGGAAACCATGCACTTTTGGGCGTTGAACTTGGAGATTTGCGACAGACCGCTCAGAGTCTCGGAGAAGTGCTGAATAATCGATCCGTTCTCCTCCATGTCTGCGTTTTTGAGGGCCTACAGAGTGTCGTTGCAGTAGAGGTACCAC
>ERZ724509.554-NODE-554-length-15919-cov-6.506682_pt1 | contig 15919 bp, 11 predicted proteins | sample MGYA00376042_ERZ724509 | MGnify/ENA primary metagenome ERZ724509 (study PRJEB28724, sample SAMN07190887) | wastewater metagenome | isolation source: effluent of sewage treatment plant in Hong Hong | place: USA: Christiansburg, Virginia | collected 2016-03-01 ...
ACTGAAATATGTATAACGTATTACTTAAGTTTTAATGTTTTAAGCTACTTAAAACAAAAAAATATATTAGAATCAAAAACAACCAAATAGTGGGTTTATTGCTGTTATGCATTCTAGATTAAATAAAATAGTTTTTTTTTTTTTACAATACTAAAAATTATTTTTTAGTATTAAATAAATTTTTAATTAATTTAACTACCGAGTTTAGACTGGTGCTTGGTAGTGTTCGCATAAAACCACCAAACACAAAAGAAAATAAAAAAATATAAAAAAATCACCATAAAATTGAAAGTTTAAATAATATTTTGTAATATAGACTAAATACTGCAAATATAACTAAAATATTTATTAGTACACTAAGATAAAATGCAACCCTTGTGTTTTGTCTATTTCTAGAATATCTGCTTTTATTAAAAATTTTTGATTTTCTTAAGTACAGGAATAACTTCATAATACCCATGACCAGAATCGAACTGGCACCCTAATGGACGCGATTTTAAGTCGCGCGTGTCTACCAATTCCACCACACGGGTTAACATATACAACTAAATTGCGTGAGGTAATATGCTTATTTATAAAAAAAATAATATAGTTACTAAAAAAATTATTAAAAAAAAAACAAAATATTTGGGTGAGTATACACTACTATTTTTTTTCAAATCTAAAACTTTTGAGTTAACTCTAGCTCAGTTGTACAAAAAACCATTTATTAATCTATTAATTAAATATATATCCGAAAAGATTAAACCATAAAAAAAAAATAAATTTTTTGTAAAAACTTGCGAAAATTGTTTTACAATACTGTCTAAGTAAAGTCCAGACTTTAAACTATAATACCCATTATTGGAGTAAATCCAATTTATAAATTTATTTACTTTTCCACTAAAAAATTGTAACACCTACAAATTAAACAATTAACGGGGTAGGTATATAATAACTATACACTATTATAGGTTTAAATTATAATATCAACCTTAAATAAATTATATGTCAATTGCCGCTGTCAGGAATCGAACCTAACCCACTTAGGGTTATGAGCCCCAGCTGGACCTTCCTAGCGGCTAAAATAAGTGTTAGACAATTACGGGACTTTCACCCTCTATGGTGTATTATTCAAAATACTTAATCTTAGATCTTATGGCTTTATTGTTTTCGGTCACCCCTACTTAAATCCTCAATTGATTTATTTATCTACTTACTATGATGTTTCACTTCAGTAGTTTAAAAACTATATGGGTTTTACTAAAGTTACTAGCACTTTTACACCCATAAATTGTGATAACGTTTTATAACTTGGATAGGCATTCTTCTAATGCATTTTTATAACTAACAACACTAAATAGGTTAGTTATATTAGTAAAACATAACATTTAGGCTAAAATATCTCTATTTTTTCACCTGTGATTTAACATAAAATTAAATCAACATCTGTTATACAAAAAATTTATCTAAAATTTTTCTATTAGAACAGTATAATTACCAAGTTCCCACCGCAGTGGTTACAATTTAATAAGCGCAGCCTCGCAACTTGCAAAAAACAATTGCTAAACAGTTGGCTTCGTGTCCCCGGTCCTCTCGTACTGAGGTAAAAATAATTTACTATTCTTTTTGTACAGTAGATAGGGACCAAACTGTCTCACGACGTTTTAAACCCAGCTCACGTACCATTTTAATCGGCGAACAGCCGAACCCTTGGCAGCAGATGCACCACCAGGTTATGATGAGCCGACATCGAGGTGCCAAACGTTTTCTTCAATGTGGACTCTCGGAAAACATAAGCCTGTTATCCCTAGCGTACCTTTTATTCGTTAATCGATATGACTGCCTTTTTGTCATACCGGGTCATTATAGCAGGCTCTCACCCTTTATACACTTGTAAGTGTATAAATCAAACTTAATTATCAATTTATTGAATATCTTTGCGGTAGCATAAATTAAGTCATATGCACACCTCCGGTACTATTTAGGAGGCGGCCGCCCCAGCCAAACTACCTCTCAAACTATAAATCAGTTTCCCGACGAAATTAAATTAATAAAAAAGTAGTTTTCCATGCTCACAGAAGCTCCTACATATCTATATTTTTATTTATTTTCACTTTAATTTGATAGTAGTAAAGGTGCATAGGGTCTCTCCGTCTAGCTGTACTTTATCGCATCTTCACGATAACTTCAATTTCATAGAATTAGTATTAGAGACAGTGGGGCAGTCGTTACACCATTCGTGCAGGACGGAACTTACCCGTCAAGGGATTTTGCTACCTTAGGACCGTCAGGGTTACGGCCGCCGTTTACTGGGGTTTATTATTTTTACGTAAATAAAAATATTTCACCTTGCAGCACTGGGCAGGTGTCAGACTTTATACATCATATTTCTATTTTGCAAAGTCTTATGTTTTTATTAAACAGTCGCTACCCCCTCTTTTCTTAATCTTATCGATACTTTTTATCCCGAAGTTACAAAGTAATTTTGCAGAGTTCCTTTAATACTATTACTTCTTTCGTCTCAGCTTACTCAGCCAAATAACTTGTGTTAGTTTTTGTACGGTTATAATTTACTTTTTTCCAGTTATAATTAAATCAGAATATATTTTTATATTGCAATTTAAGTACAAGTTAGGTAAATATTTCATCATAATTAACTAAAGTCAATTACTTAGAATCCGGTTCAAATTATTACCGTAAGATTATCTTAACGGCAAAACCATATATTATTAGACGAACCTGTTTCTCACAGGATATTTATTACTCATGTTAACATAATCAAATTACATATCTCTACAAAAATTATCATTTTTGCTTCAACGATATAGTAATCGCTCCGCTACCCAACCATTTGGTTGTTGTGGATTCAGTTTATTTATTTTTGCATTAATTTGTGATCATAGTGACGTCTAATATTAAATAAATTAATTACGTGGGTACATTGAGCTTTTACGCTTTCTTTAAAGGATGGCTGCTTCTAAACCCACCTCTTGTACCTAACCCTGCTACAACCTTTATATTAATAATAATTAACAACTTTATCCGACAATCTGGGCTGTTTCCCTCTCGACTTACAACCTTAGCGCCGAAAGTCTGTTTATTTATAAAATATTTTTACAATTCTTAGGTTTCCTTTTACCCCCTCGAGTAAAAAAAATTACTTTACCTGTAAAAATAAAAAAAAATATCTCTACTTACATAGATTTCGCGGAGAACCAGCTATCACTAAGCTTGATTAGCCTTTCACCCCTAATGACAAATCATCCCAAAATTTTGCAACATTTACGGGTTCAGTCTTCCAGTTTCCCTTCAACTTGTTCATCATTAGTTCGCTTAGCTTCGGGTCAAAAACTATTAACTATTACGTTTTCACTACGCTTGCGCTTGCTAATAATTTTTACTTGTTAACCCATTATACAAAAGGTACAGTAAGACAATAAGCCTTACCCGTATTAAGCATTAAAATTCAGAATCTTTTCATAGTAATAATACTACTTTTAACCTTTCCCTCGCGGTACTATTCTCTATCACCAAGTATAACTTTTAGCCTAGAGCAAGGTCGCCCTTTTCAATTATTTTTAAAAAAAATAATTTACTATACTAAACAACTGCTATTGAAATAAGTTGGATTCGAACCAACGACGGTTTCCCAATAGATTTACAGTCTATCGCCTTAACCACTCGGCCATTATTCCATACAAAACTATTTACGTTTGCTCTTAAAGTACACTTCTATTTTTTCTTCAAAAAATGTAGTATATAAAAAACTAAAAAACCAAAAAACCAAAACCAAATAAGCAAAAAAGTGTGATATTATTGTGTACAATAAATGCCCTATATTGTATACATAAAATATTATAAAATTTACTAGTGATGAAAAAAACATAAAGAATGAATTAATAGAAAAATCAGTTGGTGTGTAGAAATAATAACTTCTAGTTATAAACATAGTGTTTAAGAAGAATTCATAACATTCAAAAAATGCAAAAAACATTAGTAAAAATCTAACATTTTGAACAATTAAACGAATATACATAATACCTGTAGCAAGTATATCGTACATAAACTCTAATGATAAAATCGTGGTGTTGCTAGAACCTCTAAGAAATACGGGGTAAAGTATACCATAATTTCACAACATATTTGTAGGCATACCCAAAACAATGAACAAAAATAAAGGGAATCCAACGTATAAGTGAGATAGTGAAATATTTGAAAAAAAATTAAAAAAAAAAGTACTAAAAAAAAACCAACCATAAATACAAATCAAAATAGAAATACCAACAAACATATCATCTAACGAACCTAATTCTTTTTCTGATTCTACCAGATAATTTGCTACCACATTATAATTATCATAAGTTTTTTCGTTTTTAAAAAATGTATTTACAACGTAAGATACTAGTGAAAAAACCCATATAATAAAAGAAATTACCATAATAACAGACAACATAAATGTAAATCATGAGGCGTAACAAAAAATTTGGTTTTTATAAAAACTTACAGATAAAAATTTATAGGAAGAGTTTTCCTGCAAAAATGATTTTATATAGTGATTGCTAAAAGCAGACTCAAACGTAAATTGTTCGGGGAAATTAAATATTGATGAAAAAATGCCGGCGGCTTGTCGTACATAATCAGCACATAATGATAATTCTGTATAATTTTTATCGTGTTGTTTAATATCATATAATGTTAATGCTGGGTTTGAGTATAAGTCATAATAACTTGTATACACGCTTGGGTTGTAGTTAATTAATAAATTTTTTAAATTAACTAAATTTATTAAAGACAATTCGTCAAATAAAAATAAATGTAGTTTGTTATTACCTATAAAATTAATATAAAATGTCTCTAAATTCTCGTATTTTAAATTACCACCGTTATACACGAAAATTAAAAGCACTTCTGCCCATTTATATGAGAAGTTACTGATGTGTATGCATGTGTGTAAAAAATAAATTAACATACAAATTGCCTCAAAAACACTACATGCTTCAGTCTAATGCAGCGTAAATATAATCAACTACTAACGTTAATACTATGAAAATAAAAAATAAAAAAAATAAGGCAAATTGTACAGGAGTTACTGTAGTGGTGGTAAATAATACCGGCATTAATAATAAAAACTCCCCATCATAAATTATAAGAAATAATGCTATTAGGAAATACTGGGTAGATATATTTAACCTTACTACGGATATAGCCTTAAAACCACACTCGTAAAAGTTTAATTTATAGAATGAATATTTATCTTGATAAAAGTACTTACATAAAAATGTCAATAATCAAAAAATAAAAGAAAACAGTACGGCATTTAGTAGTATAGTTATAAATAGTATGTTACCCACTTATCAATTATAAAATACAACGATTAAACGCTTTTAACAGTGTATGTAATATGTTAAACGATATACTTATCCTATTTTTTCTGGCATTTGGCATATCATATGGTTTATTTCTAGTCGTCGAGTAACTAAATAAAAACATAAAAAAAACCTTTAAATTAAGCGGTGTTTTTCCCATTTTTTTATTAAATTTACCCCCTCGCATATAATTACTAGGTAATTTAGTTTGAATAAATCTATTTTTTACATTATTGAAATCTGGTGAAAAAACAAGCCGAGACACCTTATTATTAAACTTAAAATTTCTATTATATTTTAATAAGTACATAAAGGTATACACGTATATTTTAAAAAAATTAAAAACAACACTACCTTGTTTTTTTCTAATTTTACCAAAAATATTTGTTTTTCTAAAAAAACGCAAAGCAACCAAAAATAAAATATAATTACCCTCATAACTTATGATATTATCTGGTTTAGTAAAATAACTTATTATTTCTATTTTTTTTTTTTTTAAGTATAACCCGCGAGCAATGTGTTGATTTAATAATCTATTTGCGACCATGATATTACTTTATAATAAAAATATAAAAAAACATGGGGTTATACTAAATATCACTAAAAATGTGATAATGCTAAACTCCTCCTGAGATAAATCTAACTTTGGTTTACTGTGGGTAATATCGTTGCCTGGATGACCGTATAATACAGAAAATCAACAACGTCCAAACCCAATAGCATTAATAAATATAAATATTAATAAAATAAAAAATGTAGTAATTAAGTCGTTATTTGCTAAAAGTAATACCAGTTGTATTTCTACGTAAAACTTTAACGTACCAGGTAATCCAAAAAATAAAATTAGCATCGCCCATATAGCAATACTTAGATTTGGATATAATTGTGATACTCCATAAATTTTTAATAAACTTCTAGAATCATATCTTTTATAGATACATTCAACTAAATAAAACATAAGGGCTGAAAGTATACCGTGTGCTAATAGGAAGATTAATCCGGCGTTTACTGCCCAAGAATCCCCAACATTAAATAATAAATAAATTGCATTCATTTCCTGCACAGTAGCGTAAGCAATTATTTTCTTGATATCCACCTGCGTTCACATCTTTAACGATGCATCTAACATACCTAATAGGCATAAAATAACAGGTAATACATAAAAAAAATTTATATTAAGTAATATAATAATCTTATAGAAGCAATAAACTGCGCTTTTAACTAAAAATCCACTTAAAAATATAGAGAAGCCGCTGGGCGCTTCTACGTGAACTTTTATTAGTCAAAAATGTAACGGTCATAGCGGCACTTTAACCCCAAAACCAAAAAAAAAAAATAAATAAATAATATAAAGCTCAGTGCTAGTAAACTTAAAACCCTTTAAGGATATAAATGATGTAGCACCGCAAATGTATGAAATATACAAAATACCAAAAAGCACTAATAATGACCCTAGCTGAGTTCAAATAAAAAAGTATATATTTGCTTGGTGGGACTTTTTTGTATATCCAGTCTTGTAAACAAATAATACCGATGGTAATAAAAGAAGCTCATAATATATAAATAACTCAAATAAGGATTGCGACTGGCACAGCAAGTTAATTATAATTATAAAATAGATAAATAAGATAGACAAGGTATAGTTATAAGCTCAAAAACGATCACCTAATGTAATTATACTTATAAACCCAATTAAGTAGCACAAGTATATAATTATTATACTTGGTGTATCTAGTATTAGGGGGGTTAAATAATTAAAACTATAGTCATTATGCACTAAGTTAAAAACTAATAACATATTTTTAAACTGAAATAAACAATAAAAGTAAAACAAAAAAATAATAAAGGATAGTGAAAAAATAATTAGGGTTACGTTTTTAAAAATTAAAGTATTAAATGAACCTAATGATATTTTATTTGTTTTATAACCAACCATAAAACAAAGTAAGAATACTGAAGATATTACTAAAAAATAAATATTAAGAGTATTTAACATTAATAATGTACTGAATTCGCCTATATTACTAAACATACAAATTAAATCTCAAATATTATAATGTGGCTGTTTACTTGTAAACAGATGAAGCTTGTGATATCTTACCAAATCTTCTACGTAATACTTGTCGATTTAAACGGATACCACGTTTTGTATACTTATTAACACCCTTTATAGCGGTTACAAGAGTTTTAAAATTTACAAACATATTGCGTTGTATACTTATACAGCAATATCCATTTTTTTTCACACGACGAATATTAAGTATTTTTTTATTATACATAACTTTAGTTCAATGTGATTTTCCAAACCTAAAAGTAACCTTACCTAATGAATTAAATTTTTTAACTTTATAACCCTTACCGTGATATTTAAACTTTTTAAAATTTCACTTAACTTTATATTTCAACAAGTAACACATAACACCGGGGTCGGGCTTGTAAACATGGCGGTTATACTGAATACTATTATTATAGTTAATATAGTAATTTAAAATATCTGGGCTGCTAGTTATAATAGACATTTTTTTTTTACTTTTTAGTGGGAAACGAATTGGGGTTTTTATACGTTTTCTAAGTAAATTAATCATAAATACTCTGCTGTTTGGTAATACGGCAACTAGGGTATCGGGTAATAGACTTATGTGAAATACGTTGTTACTTTTTATCATCCACGTTTTACAAAACCTTGAATATTGGCGTTTTTAGCTAAGTAATTCATAGAGAATCTTGATAATCTAAATTTTTTACCAACTAACTTGGGGCTCAAATTTATCATACAAAATAACCTAAAATTAGATATTGTATTGTACTTTATTTTTCTGTGGTAAATTGGACTATATGCGCCCACAGAAAATTCAAATGTGTTGTACGTGTTTTTAAACAAGGATTTACCAACTAACCTATTTAATTCGGTTTTTACAAAATTCATACGTTTAACCCTCTCTATTATATATCAATTTACTTTTCTTTTCATATTATCTATCTATTTCGCCAAATACTATATCAATAGTACCAATTATCGCCGCTAAATCTGCTAATAAGTGACCTTTAACCAACTTGGGTAAAAATTGTAGGTTGTGATATGATGGTGATCTAATTTTACATCTATGGGGTTTGTTGGAGTTATCGCTAACAAGACTAACACCAAACTCACCCTTAGGTGATTCAATAGTTACTGATGAAACATTGCTTTCTAGAAAAATCCCACTATGTCAGTTACAGAAATGTTCTATTAAATCTTCCATGTAAATATAAGCATTATTGGTATTTTTAATTTTTTTAGAATTAGTAATTAAACTAAAAAAATTAAAAAGTGTACTGGTTTTTTTTTTGGATTCGCTGTTATTATTAGATAATAATAATAAACATTGATTACTGATATTTAAACTTTCACCCATTTCAAACATACGCAATAAAAATCTATCGTAGCTATCACCATTTAGGGTTAAATAGCTTTTGAATAATATAGAGTTGTAGGATGAGTACGAATCCATTCTGGATAAACGAACATCGCGCTTTATGCCTACACACCTCGCCATAATACCCGTTAAACCATAATTTTGTACATCACGGATACTATATGTACCTATATTTACTAATCTTTGCTTTCAAATCTTATTGTATGTTAGTACATTATGCATCTCATTTAAGGTTATGTAACAGTTTTTGATAAATAATGTAATATCTTGTAGTAGCTTTTCATCTAAGTTATTGCTAAATAATTCATTGGGTTTGTGATACGCGGCATGCATACGTGCCCCCGATACTCGCTCATAAAATTCCATTATTTTTTCACGTTCCTCAAACGCCCAAAAAATAGAGGACATACTGCCAACATCTAAAGCGTGGCAGGCTACAGCTAAAAAGTGATTTAAAAGTCTAGTCAACTCATCAAAAAGAATACGCTGTATGCTACAAAAGTAACTAATATTTTTTATATTTTGTAAATGTTCTATAGCTAAACAATACGCATGTTCTTGTGTCATCATCGACACGTAATCGAGCCTGTCGAAATATGGTATACTTTTTTCGTAGTGTTTTGATTCCACTAACTTTTCCGTTCCTCGATGTAAAAGACCTATATGTATATCTGTACGTTCAACTATTTCCCCCTTTAATTGAAGAATAAGCCTCAATACGCCGTGTGCTGCTGGATGTTGTGGTCCAAAATTTAATATTATATTATTTGAATTAATTTTATTATTTTTCATACCCCAATTCAAATATAGGCTCTTATTCACAAACCAAAAAATGGTTAAGTTATATTAATATTATAAAAAAAGGGTAAAATATAAGTATACTAGTTGTATAAAAACTAAAAAATAAAAATAAGCTCAAGAAAATGAAAAAACAAATTTTTCTGAATTTAATTGATATTTTACTTGTGTAAAATAAGTCCTAAGAATTTTTAAAAACCTTCTCACCTAGAAGTTAACTAAAATAAAAAAAACAAGTAAGTTATAAAACTCAGGGCTACGAAAACAAAAAAAAATAAGAAAAGTCTATAATAATTAATAAGAAATTGTGTTTTGTCAACTACTTTAATTTTCTTTAAATTCATACTAGTAGCAGTTGTTATAAAAAATACTAAAGAGTTGCTTATGGCGTTCGTAAATAAAAAGTTATTTTTTATATTATATAGATTGGTTACATTTGATACTTTTTTCTTTTTTAAAATAAAATTTCACACATCCTGTACTTTTTTTAACACATGTTCCAGCCGAGATTCGAACTCGAGTTTACAGGGTGAAAACCTGTCGTCCTAACCACTAGACGACTAGAACCTCAAATAAATACACAAACGTTACACGTAAAATTACGAATTCAACTACATATCGTTTACACTAGTGCTGTCAGTAAATAACCAAGTAATATATACTTGTTAAAATTAATTTAATAGATATACATTATTGACTTTCTAAATTTCTTTATACGCATCTCTTTTGATGTTGGACCTACTATTTCCCTACCCAGCGCGTTCATCCTACGTTTTAATATTACAAGGGCGTTGTGCTGGAATTTAAAAAACATACCATCGGGGCGTAAAAAACCATGTGATGATCTTATGGTTAAAGCTCTCATTCTCTTTTTTCTCCTCCTAATAAGTCGGGGTTTTGTCTTCTTAATAACTATTCTCAAAAATTTTCCTGTTTTGGCATGACGTCGTCAACTACACCTACGTGTTTGTATTACTTTTGTTAAAAAAACACCACTTGTATCACTTGGTGCTGAGAAAGAGCCTTTTTGGAACAAATTTATTATTTTATAGAATCTAGTTGGTCTTATTAAAAAACTTCAACTTAGATCTAAATACAGACTGTTTTAACATATTTTGTTTTCTTAAAAATAAAAAATTATTTTTAACATAACCATTTAAGGATATAAGACTTTTTTGAAGTTGACTTATTAATATAACTAAAAGACTCACATAAAAAATTAATATCGCAAAGAATAATATATAGGCATAATTCAAGTTATATAATACGTTAAAAATAACTATAAAATCATTTTTACTATTCGCAGAGTAACACCCGTCGCTCAAAAAATTATAAAATAAAAAATTATTACCTGTTGTCGAAGTAATTGTCATAAAAAGTAAAACTACAAGTATAATAATCGCTACATAATTTAAGTTGTTGATGTTGTTGGTTTTATTATATTTATATAAATTATCTACTTGTAACGCATTTTTGTGAAAATAAAATACCAATAAAACTAAAGCGACCGGTAATTCTGCGGCTAGTAAAAAGGCGCCAAAAAAATCTAAGCTACTATTTGAAAGTAATATTGCATTACTTACTAAAAATGGGAAAAAAATAAGTATTCGTATAAAACTATTATACGCTAAATAAAAAAAAAATAATAGTGCATTTAATACAATAAACAATAAATATACCACAAATAAAGAAGAGAAAAACTTGTTATAGTAGATTAAAAAAGTATCTAATATAATTAACATACCTGCAAATTAAGGTTAATATCACATATAAACATTGTAATATAAGTGTTGGGGTTACCTAGTAGGTTATAAATATACAGCGATTAGCTAGTACCAACCCCCCAACAATAAACATGAAACAATCAGTGAAAAAAAAAATAAGTGGAAATATTCTCCTAGGTAAAATAATGCAAAAAAAAAACCACCAAGCTCAGTTGTGTATCCCGCAATTAACTCCGACTCTGCCTCCACTAAGTCAAATGGGGCTCTATTTGTCTCTACTAAAAATATAAGTATTATGGGTGGTAATATAGGCGCTAAACCTGATATAAAATAAAAATTTACAGTTTGTAAGTTAATAATACTTGAAAAAGAAAATGATTCTGAGTAAGCTAAAATAAACAAGAATAGAAATCCTAAAAATATCTCTAAATTAAAAACCATACAACAAGCTCTGATTGCTGATAAAATTGAGTATTTATTTCTGCTAAATATTCCTACCAAAATTATACACACTGAAAAGAATATAGACATAATACCGGCGTATACTATATTGTATTCCAATTCAGCGATCATCACACTTGAACCCCATATACTATTCGTTCAAAAAGTATAACAAATAAATAAGCTAAACATTGGGGAGAATACAAACAACTTTTTATTAGTTAAGTCTGGTATAGTAATACCTTTTAAAAGTAACTTTAACGCGTCTGCTATAAATTGAAGCCGGCCTCGATAACCAACCTGATTCGGACCAACTCTACGCTGTATTATAGATAATACCTTACGTTCCACAAGAGTTAACAACGCAATTGTTATTGTAATAATTAATGAAAATATTAAAATTACAATAAAAACCAATAACAAATTTAATAAAATACTTAATGCAGTATATAAAATCAACCTATTAATTTATGTTCGGACTCTTCTGTAATAAATTATTTCGAACTCACGATTATAGCTTGTATTATTAATAATTAATAGTCTAGCATTCTTTGTTGGTAAATTTGAGGCTTTTTTACTCTCGCTGATTAAAAACGTGATTTTATGTAAGTAGTATAAAACACGTTTATTTATTCTAGGTATCATAAAATTTAATGGAATTCCTAATTTTTTTTCTTTATGAGAGTCGTAGAGGGTAATGTAAAAAAATAAAACACCAGTCATAGTTACAAAATGACCTGCTGTTGCCATGCTTTGCCAACCTGTAAATATAGCGGGGAAATCATGTAATCTTCTAGGTAATCCTGAAAAACTTAACCAAAATAATGGTAAAAAAGTTAGTCATTGACCACCGGTATAATAAATTAAATGTAAATATGCTCAGGTTCTTGAATATTTTATACTGAAAAATGCAAAAAAATAATAATAAAATCCAGCAAAAATAGACATAACAACAGCCCCCGATAACATTAAATGGAAATGGGCTACAACATACATTGTATCGTGCATAGAAATATTTAAGCTAACATGAGATAATCACATACCAGTGAATCCGGCTACTAAAAAAAAAAAAATAAAAGATATCGCGGCGTAGAACGCGGCATCAATTTTTAACGCACCACTTAATAAACTAAAAGTTCAATTAACTACTTTAATGGTTGCGGGTAATGATATCATAATTGTTAAGGTGCTATATAACGCCCTACTTCTATGATCTAACCCAATAAGATACATGTGATGCCCTCAAACTAAAAAACCCATATAATTCATAATATATATAGCTCAAATTAGATGATGTTTGGATGCTATTCGCCTAACATTGTTGTACGGTAAAATAACATTTATAACACCAAATGCGGGTATAACCAACACATAAACTTCTGGGTGACCAAAAAATCAAAATAAATGATGAAACAATATTGGGTCTCCACCATAAGAAAAATCGAAAAAGGATGTTTTTCAGTGCCTATCCAATAATAACATTAACATCGCAGAACCTAATACTGGTGTAATTATAGCTAATGCACGTAACATAAGCAATATTGTTATACTAGTAAACGGTAATAAAATACGCCTATTTCTTAACCCCGGCATAGCTAATGTACGTCTTGTCACTAACAAATTAGTCAGAGATATGGTTGTACTAATACCGGCGTAATAAACTCCTGTTATCAACATATCTTGTACACCATAACCAGTAAATCTAACATTTGATGAAAACGGTGTAATAAATGTTCAACCAGCTACAGTCTGTGTCGGGCTTGAGCATTTAGCTACAAATCTTTTACGTCTTCTTAATTTGCTAACCCTAGCGCCTAAATATCAAAAATTTTCAGGAAAATTTTTTATATTACGTCAGAAAATTAGTTTTAATGGTGAAAAGTATGAATCGCTATAATTTATATACATATGTGTACTATCTTCGGCTATTATTTTGGGACCACTAAACTCATTAACCTTTTTTAACTGATTCTGGCCTGTATATATACCTTTAGTTAATTGAAAAATAGCTTTTACTGGGTCTGTAGGCGTTAAAAATTCTAATTCTTCTTTGGTGTAAACTCTATACTTATCAGCTGATATTTTAACTTTTCTATCTTCATACCTTTGAATAGCATATTGTTTAGTAACGGCAGCTTTGTCATCTCATTTTAATGCAACAGAATTTGATGGAATATTAAATATTATTCTATCTTCAGAACTATTAAAATTTCTATATTTTCTATACCACGTAAATGAGTTGTCATTTATTTTTTTATAATTACCAGAAGAAAAATCATATAAAGATTTGTTATCGAATCTTGTAATATCTAACATGGGGAAATAAAATGATGATTTATCATAGTAATGTCAATATTGTTGGCGTATAAATCCTATTTTTGCTATAAGTAGGTAACCACAAGGTTGAATTCAAAAACCAATACTATTAAGTCTTGGAAATGCCACGTCTTTACTACCAACATGATAGGGTAATAAGAAATTAGCAAACCCACCAAAGAAAATAGGAACTACTACAAAAAAAATCATAATTAATGCGTGTGCAGTCATAACTTGTAAATATCTAAGAGAATCTCCTTTAAAAAATGGACTACCAGGATACGCCATTTCCAACCGGATCATAGTAGCTAATAAGGCACCCGAACACCCAGTTCACAATGAAAAATAAAAATAGTACAAACCTAGTTTTTTATGATTTATTGTATAAAAATATTTTTTTAATAAAAACTTTCTTGCATTAATATATACTAAAATTTTATCTTTATTCTTAAAAAAAACTGTTTTTAATGCTATAAGCAAATTATTTAACGCGGTTAGTGGTGTGTAATGTTCGTTATTAAATAAGCGGTTAAACAAACTATTAATTTATATTTATTGAAATTACCAATAGTGGTTTGTAATTGTGGTTATTAAGCTGGTTTAACGCCACTATAAGTATCAATTATGCTGCTATATTTGCAAAATTATAATGGAACAACATACCAACCGCAGTATACTCATATAGGTTATTTAATATGTAGAAGAAATTATAATGCAATGTATTTTTAAAAAAACTTAGTGGGACCTTCATGGTATTTTTGAATAAATTTATAAAATCGTTGACTATAATATTGCATGTTGTGGGTCTAAAAGATACAAAAAATCAATAGTACGATTGATCCATAAATCTTCTGACTATTCATTTTAATCAAGAATATAAACATAGTCAATTCATTATATAAAATAGTATAATATTTTGTAGATTCATAGATAAAAATGTATATCTTATCCTATTTAGTTCTAAAGTCTTCATAACAAAAAAAACCCACGAAGCAAAAATAAATATATAATGTCAAAATTTTGCTACTACAATAAGGGTTATATAGTGGTTTTTATTTCTAGTTCTAGGTATATCATAATCCAGTTCCCATACATTATCATCTTCTGATAAGTTTCAAATGTACTCAACATAAAAATTCAATAAGTAGTAAAACTGATAAGATTCAACAAATAATATATAAAGTAACGATAAAGTTATAATAAGTAATAAGTACATATTTTTTTTTAATGTTACAAATTTTACATTTATTAGTAGATAAATAAATAAGTTTATTATTAAAACAACTAAAAATGAATTTAAAAAAAAGGTTTTTAAAATTATTAGGTGTGAAATACTCATACCATATGTATCATACATAAAAAACGGTTCTGCACTAGCGTTAAGTAAGTAATAAAAAAATATCATGAACAAAAAACCTTCGATTAACCAAAAACACATAAAAGCGCGTTTCCAAAATCTCTGTATAGCTGAAGTATATTTAGCAAATCGATAACGTTTTATAAAAAAGTTAAACGTGCTTAGTAGCCAAAAAACAAAAAGACCCAAACCCAACCAGTTAGCTAACGCCTTAACAAATGATAATTTGAAAAAAAAAAAACTATAGTATAAAAATAGTACCGCAACCGTGGCTGGGAGTAAAAAGTTTTTAAAAAATCTATAAAATAATATAAAAAATTTGAAATTTTGTATAATAACGTTTATTGTGTAGTTAGAGTAAAAATTTAATGTTTTGGGTTTAAAGGTAGTAAAATCATAGCTAAACCAACTATATAAATAGCTGAAGACCATATGCTGATTTGACCAATCTCTTATAGAGTCAACAACATTGCCTACTATTTTTTTTTTTAACTTTGGGTTAGACTCCATATTGGGTAT
>ERZ724509.556-NODE-556-length-15883-cov-4.654031_pt1 | contig 15883 bp, 14 predicted proteins | sample MGYA00376042_ERZ724509 | MGnify/ENA primary metagenome ERZ724509 (study PRJEB28724, sample SAMN07190887) | wastewater metagenome | isolation source: effluent of sewage treatment plant in Hong Hong | place: USA: Christiansburg, Virginia | collected 2016-03-01 ...
CGCCGAGGAACCGCAGTCGGGGTCCTCGGGCTCTGATCCACATACAGCGCCACCGCTCGAAACCCGACGCAGCCGGCGCGAGAGTGGCCGTGGGAACGGTCGCGGTGCCCCCGGCAGCGGTGGGTCGGTCGCCCGGAACAGCGCCTCGATGGCGCTCGGCACGCTCGGCTCTCGGGTCCTGGGGTTCATTCGCACGGCGATGCTCACGGCGGTGATCGGCGGCGCCCTCGCCGCAGACTCCTTCACCGTCGCGAGCTCGCTGCCGGCGCAGGTCTACGTCCGCATCAACGGCGGTCTGCTCTCTGCGCTCATCGTCCCGCAGATCACCAAGGCGATGGCCAGGCAGGACGGGTCGCAGGACTTCACCGACCGGTTGCTCACGTTGGCGTTCCTCGTCCTGGCCGGGGTCACGGCCATCTGCCTGCCGGCGGCGCCCTGGATCATCGACCTGCTCAGTGCCAACAAAAGCCCGGACTTCTTGTCTCTGACGACGGCGCTCGCCTATATCTGCATGCCCCAGGTGTTCTTCTACGGGCTCTATTCGGTGCTCGGGCAGGTCCTCAACGCCTACGGGCGGTTCTCGGCGTATGCGTGGGCGCCGGCCTGGGCCAACGTCATCCAGATTGCCGGGCTCGCCTATTTCATCCGGGAATGGGGACAACAACCGACTCTGACCACGTGGACGCCCACCATGGTGTGGGTGCTGGCCGGGACGACCACCCTGGGCATCGTCGTGCAAGGGCTCTGCCTGATCGTTCCGCTGATGCGCAGCGGGTTCCGCTACCGGCCACGATTCGGTTGGCGCGGTTACGGTTTCGGGGACCTGTCCCGGATGGCGGGGTGGACGGTCGCGGCGCTCACGGTGTCGCAACTCGGGGGGCTGGTGACGACTCGGGCGATGACCGTCGGTGCCAGCCAAGCCCCGAACGTGGCCGGGAACGGCATCCAGCAGTACGCCTACAGCCTCTACACCCTGCCGCACTCACTCATCACGGTCTCGATCGTCACGGCGCTGTTCCCCGCCATGTCGCGGGCCTTCCAGGAGGGCGACCTCGCGGGCCTGCGACGGTGGGTGGTCACGGGGCTGACCGCTCCCGCGGTGCTCGTCATCCCGGCGGCCACCGTGCTCATCGCCCTGGGGCGCCCGATGGTGTCCGCCCTTTTCCCTGGGCTGCGAGTCGTCCCTGCGCTTGGCGTGGATGAGCCCGGCAACGTGGCCCTGGTGCTGGCCCTCATGTCCATCGGCATCCTGCCGTTCGGCATCACTGCCCTCAAACAGCGCTACTGCTTCGCGCGCGGTGACGGCTGGCTCAACTTCTGGCAGGTCGGGGTGATGACCCTCGGCAACCTCATCACCGCAGTGGTCGCCATGGTGGCCACGCCTCCCGAGTATGTCGTCGCCGTCGTGGCCGCCGGTGGCACCATCTCGAACATCGTCGGTGCGGGGCTGTTCCTGCTGGTGGCCCGGCGACAACTCGACGGGCTCGCCCTGCGGGGGGTCTGGTTCCTCTGGCTGCGGCTGACGGTTGCGTCGGGTGTCGCGGGCCTCGCAGCGTGGGCGGCGGCGTCCTACATCGCGGCGCCCACGAGTCGATGGCTCCTGCAGGCCATCGCCCTGATGGTCGGCGGCGTCCTCTTCGTCCTGGCCTTCGTGGTGGCCTCGCGCCTGCTGCGCATCGGCGAGGTCACCGAGGTCCTCACCCGTTTGACCTCCCGAATCACCGGCCGGCTCGGAGCCCGTTCTGCGCGGTGACTGAGCCGATCAGGCGGGTGCGGTGCCGCGCTCGACGAGGGCTCGCCCGGCCTTGAGGATCGTCGCCTCGGCGAGGGTCCGCAGCGAGTCGACGACGTCTACGCGCTCGGACAGGCCCTCGCGGTCATAGACCACGGACAGTTCGGTGCAGCCGAAGATGACGTGCGAGCAACCGGCCTCTCGGGCGACGTCGATGCTGGCATGCAGCGCGCCTAGGTCGACCGGCCGACCGGCCTTGACCTGGTCATAGATGATCGCGGAGATCGTGGCCTGCAGCGGGCGTGGGGGAGTCCACGCGATCCCCCCGCCACGCGTGATGGCCTCGTGGTAGGTGCCGGCGTGGATCGTCCCCTCGGTGGCGAAGACGGCGATGGGCCCGTCAGCCAGGGCCAGGGCGACCCTGGCGGTCTCCTGCACGATGGACAGCAACTCGATGCCGATGGCGCGTTCCACCGGCTCGGTGAAGATGTTCGCCGAGTTGCACGGCAGGACCAAGAAGTCGGCGCCCATCCGCTCCAACCGCTGGGCGTCGGCGACCAACGCCGGCGTCGGGTCCGGGGCGGTTGGGTCGAGCAGGGCCGCCGTGCGGTCGGGTGTCGTGGCGTGCTGCAGGACGATGGCGTCGATGTGGTCCTGATCGCGGTCGGCCTTCGTCAGCCGGACGAGCAGGTCGAGGAACGAGACCGTCGCCGCGGGGCCAAGGCCACCCATCACCCCGACGATGGGGCTGGACCAGCCCTCAGCGCTCACGTGCCGCTTCCGATCTCTCCGAGCGGGTCGTAGTAACGGTGGAACTTGCGGTCGTAGCTGAGGCCGCCGAGGGCGACCTTGACCCATCGCCGCGGGTCCTTCTCGGCCCGGTAGTGCAGCGGGTTGCGCAGGCCCCCGGCCTGGATGACCTCGTGGACCTTCTCCCACAACTCGGGGTGACCCTGCAGCGCCCACTTGATGGTGCGGACCGGGACGACCGAATAGATGGTCTCAGCGGTGGACTCGAGGACGGGGCCGACGGGGCCGAGGGTGTCGCGGATGTACTCGTCGACGTAGTAGGACACCGCGTTGTGGCCGGTCCCCGTGACGTAGTAGTTCGACCGGCCCAACCGGGGGTTGAGCTCGAAGAACTTCACCGAGCCGTCGCGCGGGTCGTACTTGAGGTCGAAGTTCGCATAGCCGACCCACCGCAACTCCGCCAACAACCGCGTCGCCTGGGCGACCACCTCGCTGTTGACGCCGGTGAGAATGGCTGCAGGGACGCCCAACTGGCCGGGGGAGTGCTCCTCGATGAGGGTCTGCCCCCAGGACGCGAACCGCACGTTGGAGTCGCGGTCGCAGTAGCACGTGAGGATCCGCATGCCCGTGTCGTCGCCGGGGATCCGGTCCTGCAGGACCAGCTTGTCGCGGTACCCGGCCGCGTGGATGCGCGCCACCAACTCCTGCAACTCGGCCTCGGAGGCCACCTCGTGCACCTTGGCCTGGCCCTCGAAACTCACCCCATGCCACGCCGTCGGCGCGGTCGCCTTAAGGATTAGCGGGAACGGGCCGGGTGCCTGAACCTCGTGCCAGTCATCGCCCCCCAGGTCGATGATGGCGGTCGCCGGGGTGCTGACCCCGGCCTTCTGGGCCACCTCGTCGAACGTGTGCTTGCGGGTGGCCCGCTCCAACACCTCGACGCCGACGTAGGGCACCCGGAACCCGGGGCCCACCCGATCAGCGACGGCGACGACCTTCTCCACGAGGGTGTCCGAGGTCGCGAGCAGCAACATCGGAACGGTGATGTCCGTGAACGGCGCCCCCGTGAGGGTGCGCACAAGGGTGTCCTCGTCGAGCAGGTCGGGGCAGTGGACCTTCTCCATGATGGTGGAGTGGTCCGTGACCCAGGTGTCGCCGCCGGTGACGACGAGCGACCGCACCCCATAACCCTCGTGGAAGGCCCGAGCCAGCGAATAGGCGCCGACGTGGCCACCAAGGATGACGGGGACGAACTCGGGAGCGGACCCGCCGCCGGGTTCAGCGATTCTTGTAAACACGGACCAACGCCTCCACGAGCCGACCTGCCAGCGGTCGCAGCCGCAGGGTGAACTCCCCGGCGTACTCCAACCGCTGCGGGTTCCATTGCCGTTTGAACTCTTCCAGACCCTCGGACGCGTCGATGCCACCGAAGTCGAAGGTCGCGACGCCCGCGGCGCTCGCGCGCTTCATCAACTCCCACACCATGAGGTAGTTGGGCCGCAGGTTGCGGTAGTCGTTGGACGACGCGGCATACAGGTAACTGCCGCGCGAGCCACACGTGGCGAAGACCGACCCCGCGAGGTAGGGCCCGCGCGGGGTGACGGCCTCGATCGCGTCCATCTCGGCCACGAGCGCCGCGCAGTTGGCGACGCTCTGCTCGAGCGTCTCGATCTGGCGGTCCTGCTTCTCCGAATGGGGTTTGCTGCGCAGCTTGCCCAGCTGGCTGGTCGACTCGGCCGCCAACTTCTGCGCGGCCGCCCGCGCCAGAGCGGGGTCGAGGCGCACCAGCGAGATGGTGATGTTGTCGGTGGGGGACAGCAGGTCGTAGAGCCCGGTGAAGTAGCCCTTGCTGCGGACCCCGAAATCGTCGCGCTCGCCGGTCGTGCGCAGCAGGTCGTGGAAGGCGTCGATGCCCTCGCGTCCGGCCGACTCATAGACCAGGCCAGACTTCTCTGCCTTGCGGATGCTCCAGCGGGTGCCCTGGGGGAGTTCCTTGAGCAACCCGTCGAGGTCGCCGATCCCGGTCACCATCCGCATGGCGGGCTGGGCGAGGGCCTTCGCCGCGTCGTCGCCCGGGTCGGTGCGCGTGAAGCCGCGCGAGCGCAGCGCCGGCGCAACGAAGTCGTTGTCGATCGGAACCGCCGGGTCGATCCGCAGGGTCACCGCCGAGTTGGCCTTGGCCACCCGGGTCACCTCGTGCAGGAGCGCGTTGACGCTCTCGGTGTCGGCCCAGTCCACCACGAAGCCGCGCGGGCAGTAACACAGGGCCAACGGCAGGACCGGGGTGCGCCGGAAGAGCAGCAGCGCCGCTCCCGTGACCTCGGGTCCCTCAGGGGTATGCCGTCCCACCGCCACCCGCTGCCAGGTCCAGCCCGTGGGTTCCTTGACCTTGCCCCACGCCACGGTCTGCATGAGGTGGCCGTGGCGGTGGTCGCGGACGAAGTCGTCATGCTCGCGGTCGGTGAGGTGCAGTACCGTCACAGTCACGAGGCACTCCTTCGCCCTGGTGCGATCCGATCGCAGGGCACCGTCCAGGTCATCCGGGAGAGTCTACCGTCGCGCTCGCACCTCACTCGCGACCATGGGCGCCGGGACGCCGGGGCGCAACTGTCGCCAGGCCGAGCGGATGTGGTCCTCGACCAGCGACTCAGCGGCATCGGCGTCGCCGCGTTCGATCGCGGCATACAGGCGCCGGTGGTCGGCGCGCAGGGTCTCGATGAGGTCCTCCCAGCCGGCGACGTCGCGAATCGCGTCGAGCAAGGGGCCTCGGATGGACTCCCGAATGGCCCCCGTGAAGTCGGCGGCCAACCGGTTGCCGGCAGCCTCGGCGATCGCCAGGTGCAGGGCCGTGTCGGCGTCGTTGAAGCGCGACTTGTCGATCTCCGGATCGTCCATGACGGCGATGGCTCGGCGCATCTCGGCCAGGTCGGAGGCCCGGGCGTTGCGGCAGGCCAAGCGAATACTCAACCGCTCCATAGCGATCCGAGCCTCGATGACGTCGTCGACGGCGAAGTTCGCCAGCGCCACGTGCAACCGCAACAGCCGGGTGAGGGCGTGGGCAGGGACCGCGGTGACGGTGGTCCCTCCGGTGCCGCCGGCACCTACCGCGGAGCGGACGACGCCTTGGGCCTGCAAGGTCCGCACGGCCTCACGGACCGCGGCCCGGCTCACCTCAAGTTGCTTGGCCAACTCACGCTCCGGGGGAAGTTGGTCACCGACACACAACTCACCGGCGAGGATCCGGCTCTCGACCCAGGCGAGGACCACCTCGAACGCCCGCATCCCGTCGCGGTGCGCCGGGTCGGTGACCCGAGGTCCGTCGGACTTGGTCATACCCGTGCCTCCTGCCTGCGAGCACCCGTCCCGCGACTGGGCCCTTGACGTCCTAATGGTCAGACCTTACCCTAGGGACAACCCTAATTGGTCAGACCACCCTCCAGCGTGACTCGAGAATGGTCAGACCACTTGGTCGACCGAGCCGGTGTCGTCCCGATCGAACCCAGTCAGAGGAGATCGCCCGCATGATCCCCGCCCTCGCCATCACCACGGATGCCTATCAACCCGACCTCGCACCGCTGGGGGGAAGCCTCGTCGGCTCCGCCCTCATCGCCCTCATTCCGTTGCTGACCGTCTTCGTCACCCTGGGGTGGCTGCGGTGGAAGGCGCACGTGGCCGGGCTCACCGCCGTGGCCGTCGCCATCCTCGTGGCCGTTCTCGTCTATCGGATGCCGCCGGGCCTCGCCGTGCTCTCGGCCACCGAAGGCGCCGTCTTCGGCCTCTTCCCCATCATGTGGATCGTCTTCACCGCGATCGTCCTCTACCAGATCACCGTGGTCAGCGGCCGGTTCGAGGACCTCCGGGCCACCTTCCACCTCATCTCCGACGACCCACGGATCCAAGCGATCATCATCGCCTTCTGCTTCGGCGGCCTCCTTGAGGCCCTCGCTGGCTTCGGCGCCCCGGTCGCCATCACCGGCGTCATGCTCATGGCCCTGGGCTTCAGTCCACTGCGCGCCGCGGCCGTCGTCCTGCTCGCCAACACCGCACCCGTGGCCTTCGGCGCCATCGGCACCCCGATCATCACCGCGGGCGCCCTGACCAAGATCCCCTACACCGAGATCGGCGCCTATGTCGGACACCAGACCCCGTTCATCGCCGCGTTCGTCCCGCTGCTGCTCGTCCTCATGGTCGACGGGAGGCGGGGAGTGCGCCAGACCTGGCCGGTCGCCGTGGTCGTCGGCGTCGCCTTCGCCGTGGCTCAGTGGATCAGCGCCACCTACATCTCAGTCGAACTCACCGACATCATCGCCTCGCTCGTCGGCCTCGCGGTCGCCGTCGTGTTCTTGCGGTTCTGGCAGCCGGTCGGCAAGGAGGCCGCCCACGCGACCCTGGCCGTGGAGCGGGAGCGCGACCTCGTGCTCGCCGCTGCCGGTTCGGTCGCCACCGCGGCCGGGAAGGGCGGCGGTCCCAGCGGCGCCAAGAGTGCGACCGCTGCGTATGCCGTGTCCGCTCAGGAGTTGGAGACCCGCGCTCGCGGCCTGACCAAGGGCCGGATCGTCATGGCGCTCTTCCCCTACCTCATCGTCATCGCCGTCTTCTCGATCGCCAAGCTCGTCGCTCCGGTCAAGGCCTGGCTGGCCAGCACCGACCTCAAGATCCCCTGGCCAGGCCTGGACGGCAACGTCCTCACGGCCACCGGAGCCAAGAACACCTCGACGGTCTACACGCTGCCTTGGCTCTCGGGCCCCGGCACGAGCCTGCTGATCTGTTCGCTCATCACCGCCGTCGTTTATGGCGTGACCATGGCGGCCTGGGGCAAGGAACTCAAGGAGACGGCATACAAGATGCGGTTTGCGTTCCTCACTGTGTCCTCGGTCCTCGCCCTCGCCTACGTGATGAACCTGTCCGGTCAGACGATCACCGTCGGCACGTGGATCGCCGGGACCGGGACCGCTTTCGCCTTCTTCTCGCCAGTCCTCGGGTGGATCGGCACCGCGGTCACGGGCTCGGACACGAGCGCCAACGCGCTGTTCGCCACCCTCCAACAGACGGCCGCCAAGGGTGCCGGCCTCGACCCGACCCTGCTTGTCGCCGCCAATACCTCAGGCGGTGTCGTGGGCAAGATGATCAGCCCACAGAACCTCACCATCGCAGCAACCGCGGTCGGCCTGGTCGGCCGCGAGTCCGACATCTTCCGCAAAGTCATCCTGTGGAGTGTCGGGCTGATCATCGTCATGTGTCTTCTCGTCGGCCTGCAATCAACCGTGCTGGCCTGGATGCTCCCGGAGTTCGTCAAATGACCGCGTCATCAATCACCCCCACCGTCACCCCGGCCGTCACTCCGACGGTCGCCAAGGGTCTCAAGGTCGCCCTCTTCGCCGCGTGTTACAACGACACGATGTGGCCAGGCACCCCGATCGCCGTGGTCAAGCTCCTTGAGCGGCTGGGGTGCCGGGTGGAGTTCCCACAGCGGCAGACCTGCTGCGGTCAGATCTTCACCAACACGGGGTATGCCGCCGAAGCGCTCCCGCTCGTGCGCGGCTTCGTCGACACGTTTGCGGCATACGACGCCATCGTCGCCCCGACCGGGTCGTGCGTCGGCGCGATCCGCCACCAGCACCACGACCTGGCCGCTGCGGCGGGCGATGTCGCCCTCACCCGCGCGGTCGATGCGCTGACGCCCAAGGTCTATGACCTGTCGGAGTTCCTCATCGATGTCCTCGGGGTCACCGATGTCGGGGCCTACTTCCCACATCGGGTGACCTTCCATCCCACGTGCCACTCGATCCGGGTCGCCGGGGTGGGTGACCGGCCGCAACGGCTGCTGCAGGCGGTGCGTGGGCTGACCCTCGTCGACCTGCCGCATAAGGAGGAGTGCTGTGGCTTTGGCGGGACGTTCTCGCTGAAGAACGCCGACGTGTCGATCGCGATGGCCAGCGACAAGGCGCGGCACGTCCGGGAGACCGGTGCCGAGGTGCTCGTCGCCGGCGACAACATGTGCCTGATGAACATGGGCAGCGTGCTGGCTCGCCAGCGGGCCGGGGTGCGGGTCATGCACCTGGCCGAAGTGCTCGCCTCGACCGAGGAGGACCCGGCATGACGACCACCTACCCGAGCGGGCCGACCTCGGCACCGACCTCTGGGCCGCTGCAAGCGACGACGGCGACCTTCATCGGGATGCCGAAGTTCCCCAAGGCGGCCAAGGAGGCGCTGGCCAACACCCAGCAGCGGCGCAACCTCGCCCACGCGACGGGGGTGATCCGGGCCAAGCGGGCCGGGGTCGTCGCCGAGTTGCCGCAGTGGGAGGACCTGCGCCTGGCCGGCGCGGCGGCCAAGGACGAGACGATGACCCATCTCGCGGCATACCTCGAGCAGTTGGAAGCCAACCTCGTGCGCAACGGGGCGCAGGTGCACTGGGCCCGCGACGCGGCGGAGGCCTGCCAGATCGTCGTCGACATCGCTGCGGCCAAGGGGGTCGACGAGGTCGTCAAGGTCAAGTCGATGGCGACCCAGGAGATCGAGCTCAACGAGGCCCTCGAAGCCGCCGGGATCCACGCCTGGGAGACCGACCTCGCCGAGCTAATCGTCCAACTCGGTCACGACCGGCCGTCGCACATCCTCGTCCCGGCGATTCACCGCAACCGCTCGGAGATCCGCGAGATCTTCCGGCGCGAGATGCACCTGGTGGGACGCCCGGCTCCTGAGGACCTCACCGACGAGCCGCGCCGGCTCGCCGAGGCAGCTCGCCTGCACCTGCGGGAGAAGTTCCTCCGGGCGAAGGTTGCCGTGTCGGGGGCCAACTTCGCGATCGCCGACACGGGCACCCTCGTCGTCGTCGAGTCGGAGGGCAACGGCCGAATGTGCCTCACCCTTCCCGAGACGCTCATCTCGGTGGTCGGGATCGAGAAGGTGTTGCCGACCTGGCAGGACCTCGGGACCTTCATGCAGCTGCTCCCGCGGTCCTCGACCGGGGAGCGGATGAACCCCTACACCTCGATGTGGACCGGGGTGCATCCCGGCGACGGGCCGCAGGAGGTCCACGTCGTCCTCATCGACAACGGACGCTCGCACGTGCTCGCCGACCCCTTGGGCCGGCAGGCGTTGCGCTGCATCCGCTGCTCGGCCTGCCTCAACGTGTGCCCCGTCTATGAGCGGGCCGGCGGGCACGCGTACGGCTCGGTCTATCCCGGGCCAATCGGCGCCGTCCTCAACCCGCAACTGCGCGGCACGGCGAGCGATGTCGACAAGTCGCTGCCGTTCGCGTCGACGTTGTGCGGCGCCTGCTTCGAGGCCTGCCCGGTGCGCATCGACATCCCCTCGCTGCTCGTCCACCTGCGGGCGCAGGTCGTCGACGAGTCGGGTCGAAAGTCCGCAGAGGCCAAGGCGATGAAGGCGATGGCCTGGATGATGGGCGACTATCGCCGACTCGAAAAGGCCCAGAAGGCAGCGACATTGGGCGGGCGGCTGCTCAAGGGCCGCACGATCCACACCATGCCCGGCCCGTTCGCACCCTGGACCAGCGCACGGGACGTGCCGTCCCCACCCACCAGCTCCTTCCGGGACTGGTGGAAGGCGCGAAACACGGATTCCACGACGGAGGACCAGCGATGACGACGACCAGCCTTCCGGCCGCCGACAGTGCGGCTCGCACCGCCGAACAGTTGCGCACCGCCGAACAGATCCGCAACGACGCGGCGCGGGCGGCCATCTTCGGTCGAGTCGCGGCCGCAGTCACCGACATCTCGGCGCCGTTGGGTGCCCGCGGCGACGCTCCTCGCATCGAGCAGCCGTCGCCAGGGCGGGCGCAGACGGTGGAGTTGTTCATCGAGAACGTCGTCGACTACCGGGCCACCGTCGTCCCGATCGCGCCAGGCAAGGTGGGCTCGGCCATTGCCAAGGCCCTCAAGGCGGCCACCTCGGTGGTTGTTCCGTCCGGGCTCGACCCGGCCTGGACCGCGGGGCTGCCGGACGGCATACGCATCGTCTCCGATGACCACCTCGACAACGCGGCCCTCGACGGGGTGGCGGCGGTCGTGACTGCCGCGACCGTCGGCGTGGCGACGACGGGCACGATCGTCCTCGACCATGGTCCCGACCAGGGGCGCCGGGCGCTCTCACTCGTGCCCGACCTGCACGTGTGCGTTGTGCGTGCGTCGCAGGTCGTGCACGACGTGCCCGAGGCGGTGGCGCGGCTGCGGTCCACGGTGGATCAAGGCGCGTCAGCCGGTATGCCGCGTCCGCTGACCTGGATCTCGGGGCCGAGCGCGACCAGCGACATCGAGTTGGAGCGGGTCGAAGGGGTCCACGGGCCGCGGACCTTGCACGTGATCCTCGTGCAGGACTGAGCCGCTGGGGGCCTGGGTCCTCCCTGCGCGGTGGCCCCATCCCGGACAAGTCGGCGAGTGTCGAGTTGCCGGGGGCTGGATCCGTGTCGGGCGTCGGGCAAGTCGGCGAGTGTCGAGTTGCCCGACATCGAGACCTGCCGGCATGGGATAAGTCGGCGAGTGTCGACTTGCCCGGGGGCTGGATCGGTGTCGGGCGTGGGACAAGTCGGCGAGTGTCGAGTTGCCCGGGGCCAGGCCGGTCAGCGGAAGGCGGCCTGGCCGGTCAGCGCCTGCCCGATGACGAGCTGGTGGACCTCGCTCGTGCCTTCGTAGGTGAGCACCGACTCGAGGTTGTTGGCGTGCCGCAGCACGGGGTAGTCAAGCGTGATTCCGTTGGCGCCCAACAGGGTTCGGCATTCACGGGCGATCGCGATCGACTCCCGCACGTTGTTGAGCTTGCCGAGGCTGACCTGCTCGGGGCGCAGCGTGCCGGCGTCCTTGAGCTTGCCGAGGTGCAGGGCGAGGAGCATTCCCTTGCCCAACTCGAGCGTCATGTCGGCGAGCTTGGTCTGGGTGATCTGATAGCCCGCCAGCGGCTTGTCGAAGATGTCCCGGGTGGCGACATACTCGAGTGTCGTCTCGAGGCAGTCGCGGGCCGCGCCGAGGGCGCCAAAGATGATCCCGAACCGGGCCTCGGTGAGGCACGACAGCGGGCCGGAGAGACCCTTGGCCAGCGGCAGCATCGCCGACGCAGGCAGCCGCACCTGGTCGAGGACCAACTCCGAGGTGACCGACGCGCGCAACGACAACTTGCCCTTGATCGCGGGAGCCGAGAAGCCCGGCGAGGCGGTCGGCACGATGAACCCGCGAATCCCCTCGTCGGTCTGCGCCCAGACCACGGCGACGTCGGCCACCGACCCGTTGGTGATCCACATCTTGGTGCCCGTGAGCACCCAGTCCGCGTCGTCGCCGGAGCCGTCGCGGGCGGCATACGTGCGCATGCCCGCCGGGTTGGAGCCGAAGTCGGGCTCGGTGAGCCCGAAGCACCCGATCGCCTCGCCGGTAGCCACCCGGGGCAACCACTCCTGCTTCTGCTCCTCGCTGCCGAAGCGATAGAGCGCGAACATCGCCAGCGATCCCTGCACCGACACGAGGGAGCGCACGCCCGAGTCGACCGCTTCCAACTCCAGGCACGCGAGCCCGTATGCCGTGGCGCTCGTCCCCGCGCAGCCGTAGCCCTCCAGGTGCATCCCCAACAGGCCCAACGCGCCGAGCTCGACGGCCAGCTCGCGCGCCGGGATGGTGCCCGACTCGAACCACTCGCCGATGTGCGGGCGCACCTTTGCCGTGAGCACGGCCCGGACGGTGTCGCGGATGGCCCGGTCCTCGGCGTCGATGAGAGCGTCGGTGCCGAACAATCCGAGGGGGGTCTGGGGGGCGCGGTCGGCCATGATCGGGCTTCCTGTTCCGGTGGCTGGGCTTGCTCGTGCGGGTGGTGGGCGTGGTCGTTCTGTCAGTATGCCGCGTGCTCAGCTCATCGTCAGGCCGCCGGAAACGCTGAGGGTCTGGCCGGTGATGTAGGCGGCCTCGTCCGAGGCGAAGAAGGCGACGGCGTTGGCGATGTCTTCGGGAGCAGCCAAGCGGCGCAACGGGATTGCCCGGGTGAGACCCTCGCGTAACTTGGGGTTGTCGCCGCCCATCGAGGCGAACAACGCGGTGTCGGTGGGGCCCGGGCAGACGACGTTAACAGTCACCTGGTGGCGGGCCGACTCGCGGGCGATGGTCTTGGAGAAGGCGATGATCGCTCCCTTGGCTCCGGAATAGACCGCCTCGCCGCTGGACCCGACCCGGCCGGCGTCGGAGCCGAGGTTGACGATCCGGCCGTAGTTCTGGGCCGCCATGACGGGCAGGACCTCACGGCACGTGTTCAGGACGCCGACGTAGTTGATGTCGATGACCTTGCGCCATAGGTCCGGCTCGCTGTCGACGAACGGGACGGCCTTGTCCCAACCGGCGTTGTTGACCAAGACATCGATCCGCCCATGAGTAGCAGTGACGGCGGCGACCATGGCGGCGACCGACGCGCGGTCGGTGACGTCCACGGCATACCAACTGGCGGAGCCGCCGATCTCGGTCGCGACGGCTTCGGCGGCGGGACCGTCGAGGTCGGTGACGACGACGATGGCGCCCTGGGCGGCGACGACCCGGGCGATGGCGCGGCCGATGCCCGCACCGGCTCCGGTGACGATGGTGACCTTGTCCTGCAAGCGCATGGGGAGAGTCCTTTCGGTGGGGACGGGTCAGGGCGCGAAGTCGCGGCCGAGCAGGTGGCGGGAGATGACGAGCTTGGAGACCTGAGCGGTGCCGTCACCGATCTCGAGGCCGATGACATCGCGCAGCCGCTGGCCGATGGGGGAGTCGCTGGAGTAGGCGACGTGGCCGACGGTGAGCAGGCATTGGTGGATGACCTCGGTGGCGAGTTTGGGGGCCCAGAACTTCGCCATCGCCGCCTCGGCGCTGTGGTCGAGGCCAGAGTCCTTGCGCCACAACGCTTCCAGGCAGATGTGCCGCGCGCCCTTGAGATAGGTGGCGCACTCGGCCAGCGGGAAGGCCACCCCTTGGAAGGTGCCGATCGGTTGGCCGAAGGCGATCCGGTCGCGCGACCACTGCAGGGCCTCGTCGAGGGACGCCTCGGCCGCGCCGATGCAGCCCAGGCCGATGATCGCCCGGGAGTAGTCGAAGCCCTGCATCACCGACACGAAGCCGCCGCCCTCGGCACCGATGAGGTCGTCGTCGCCGACCGGGGTGCCGTCGAAGTGCAGTGCGGCGCGCCCAATCGCCCGGCTGCCGAGATCGTCGAAGGGCGAGCGGGTGACCGTCGGGTCGTGCAGGTCGACCCAGAAGGCGCTGACGCCGCGCGCTCCGGGGCCGCCAGTGCGGGCCAGGACGACCGCGCGGTCGGAGGCCATGCCCAGGGTGATCGAGGTCTTCTCGCCGTGCAACGTCCACCCGGTCGCAGTGCGAATCGCCTTGAGCTCCAGGCTTGCTGCGTCGGTGCCGTGGCCGGGCTCGGTGATGCAGATGCACGGGACCGTGGTGCCGGCCGCGATCCCGGGCAGCCACGCGGCCTGCTGGTCGGGCGTCGCGTTGCGGACGATGATGTCGCTGACGAGCGCCGTGTTGATGATGACGTAGGTCGCGTTGAAGTCGGCCCGCCCGACCTCCTCGGTGGCGATGCCGGCGATGACGGCGCTCGCGTCCTGGCCGCCGTAAGCCTCCGGGATGCGCAGGCCGGTCAGCCCCATGGCCGCCAGGTCGAGGGCCTGCTCGCGGCGGAAGGTCGCCGTCTTGTCGTCCCGCTGGTAGTGGGGAGCGAGTGCCTTGGTCGCGAACTGGCGGACCGCCTGTCGGAAGTCCTCCTGCTCGCTGTCGAGCCCGTAGTCCATCTGCGCCTCAGTGCCAGTTGACGTGCTGGTTGAAGTCGGGGGTGCGCTTCTCGGCGAAGGCGGCAGCGCCCTCCAGGCCCTCGGGGGAGGCGGTGAACAGGTCGAGCGCCGACATGGCGAGGTTGGACAGCCCCGCTTGGTGGTCGGTGTCGGCGTTGAACGACTGTTTGAGGAAGCGGATCGCTGTCGGGCTCTTGGTCGCCACCTCGTCAGCCCACGCCTTTGCCTCCGCCATGACCTCGCCCGGAGGCACGACTTTGTTGACGAGGTTCATCGCCAGGGCCTCCTGGGCGGAGTACATCCGGCACCAGAACCAGATCTCGCGCGCTTTCTTCTCGCCCACGACGCGCGCGAGGTATGCCGTGCCGAACCCCGCGTCGAAGGATCCCACCCGGGGGCCGGCCTGGCCGAAGCGGGCGGTCTCGCTGGCGATCGACACGTCGCACAGGACGTGCAGGACATGCCCGCCGCCGACGGCCACGCCGTTGACCGCGGCGATGACCGGCTTGGGGATGTCGCGAATCACCTTGTGCAGTGCGCCGATCTCGAACATCCCCGACTCGCTCGGGCCGTAGTCGCCGGTCTCGGCGCGTTGCTTGACGTCGCCGCCGGTGCAGAACGCCTTGTCCCCGGCGCCGGTGAGGATGACCGACTGGACCTGGCGGTCGGCCCAGGCCAACCGGAACGCCTTGATGAGTTCTTCGACGGTCTGGGCGCGGAAGGCGTTGTAGCGCTCCGGGCGGTTGATCGTCACGATCGCCGCCGAGTCCTGCACGACGTAGGTGATGTCCTCGAACGGCGTCATCGTCGGTTCTCCTGGCTCCGTGCTGAACGGCTATTCATTGAATGGTCGTTCAATCACGGGTATGCTGTCAAGGGTGAGCTCAGCGGACCCGTCCCGCGAGGCCCGGGCCGAGGCTCGGGTCGAGACCCGTCGGCGGCAGATCCTGCAGTCGGCGACCCGGATCATGATCCGCACCGGCTATCACGAGATGTCAATGCAGGCCGTGGCCGACGACGCCGGGATGAGCGTGGGGCTGATCTATCAGTACTTCGGCGGCAAGCAGGAGGTGTTGCGGGCCGTCATCGTCGACATCCTCGACACCTTCCGGGCCGAGGTGCCGGCGGCCATGGCGGCGGCCGGCGCTGATCCGGAGGCTCAACTGGCAGCCGGGTTCGCCAGCTTCTGCCGGGTCATCGACGCCAAGCGGGCCGGGACGATGCTGGCCTATCGCGAGAGCCAGACCCTCGATGCCGCCGGGCAGGCCGAGATCATCCGGCTGGAGCAGGAGACCATCGACCCGTTCCGGGTCGCCGTCGAGGCGGGCATCGCTGCAGGGGTGTTCCGGCCGGTCCCTGCCGAGTTGGTCGCCCACAACCTCAAACTCGCCGCCCACGGCTGGGCCCTCAAACACTGGGATGTGGGCACGCGACTGGACCTCACGGCATACATCGATGCGGAGTTAGACCTCCTGCTCGCCGCCATCCGCGCCTAGCCCCCCTGCCGGGTCGAGGTATTCCGCCATCGTCAGAAGATGGCCGAATACCTCGACCCGGGGGGGTGGGGATGCATGAGTTTCAATCTATTCTGTATGCATGACCGTCCTGGTGCAGATCCGCGATGTCGATGC
>ERZ724509.557-NODE-557-length-15882-cov-4.514374_pt1 | contig 15882 bp, 12 predicted proteins | sample MGYA00376042_ERZ724509 | MGnify/ENA primary metagenome ERZ724509 (study PRJEB28724, sample SAMN07190887) | wastewater metagenome | isolation source: effluent of sewage treatment plant in Hong Hong | place: USA: Christiansburg, Virginia | collected 2016-03-01 ...
CTATTAATTTTTATAGCTATTTGTTCTTGTGTCCCTTCTTGTTCAATATTTACTCCTTCACTACCACGTATGGATTTTACAATCTGCACGATGCTATCAGCCTTTTCGCGCATCATGTCTAAATCATTCCCAACAATTGAAACAGCCAAGTCTGCTGCACTACCCGTAACGATTTCCATTACTTGATCAATGATGGGCTGCCCTAACGTAAATTTCACACTGGGTAATTCTTTTTCCAGTTCTGTACGCATCTGACTCACCAAGTCTTTTTTAGAAATGGTATCGTTCCATAAACTATAATCTTTTAGACCTACTAAAATTTCGTTTCGGTTTGCTGGATATGGATCGGTACCATCATCGTTGCGACCAGTTTGAATAATTATAAATGAAATTTGAGGGTATTTAGAAATGATGCTTCGTATTTTAGGCGCATACTTCGCATTTTCTTGAATGGTTATCCCTGCAGGAAAATTTGCCCTAAGAAAAATAGAACCTTCATCTAAGTCAGGTAAAAATTCTGTCCCCAACTTCGCTCCAAATAAAATTAAAATTACAACAATACTAAAGCCAATTAAAACAGATTTTTTATAATTGACCAATACGAAATGCAAACATTTACCATATATTTTTCCAACAAACGCCAACACAACATTTTTATGTTCCTTCAATGGTTTGAGTGGATTGGAAAAGGCTTTATTATAAGCAAAAGAAATTAGTACAGGAATAAATGTTAATGCACCAAACATAGAACCAACAACTGCAAACACTAAGGTTAATGCCATAGGAGAAAACAATTTTCCTTCTACACGGGTCATAAGAAGAATGGGCATATACGCCAAAATAATTATGGTTACCGAAAAGAAAATCTCTCGTCCGACTTCTTGTGCGGATTGAATGGAAACATGAATAATTCCTTTACTCTTTTCTTCAGGTGAGGCTCTTCGATATGTTCGTATTAAGTGCTCAGCCATAATCACTGAACCATCTACAATGATACCAAAATCAATAGCACCTAAGGATAGTAAGTTGGCAGGAATCCCTACAAAACGCATGATTATAAATGCAAATAACAAGGAGAAAGGAATCGTTAATGCAACAATGATTGCACTTCTAAAGCTCCCTAAAAACAAAATCAAAATAATAATAACGATACTGACACCTTCAAACAAAGTATGTGCAACGGTTTCTAAAGAATGATTGATCAAAAAACTACGATCGTATAAAATTCGTATTTTAACGCCTTCTGGCAATTCGTTATTTTCTAATTCTTGTATTTTTTGTTTTAACAACAATAAGGTCTCGCTTGGGTTTTCGTATCTGCGCAGCAAGACAATGCCTTCCACACCACTACTTTTATCAATATTCTCATCTGCAATTGTATACCCTAAAAAACCATTTGGTGTAGGTGGAGAAATTTCAACACTTGCTATGTCGCGCACAAATACAGGAACACCATTTACGGATTTAAGAACGATGTGCTCAATATCAGATGCTTTTTTTATTGCACCCAGACCACGAACTGCAAAGCCTTGCCCACCCCTATTAATAATATTACCACCCGTATTTTGATTGTTATCGACAACTGCTTGCTCTATATCAGAAATGGTTAAGTTATATTTCCGTAATTTATCTGGATATGTAAGAATGTGAAATTGTTTAATGGGCCCACCAAAAGTCATGATATCCGCAATACCATCTGTTTGCAATAAATAAGGTTTGATTACCCAATCTTGCAAATCCCTAATTTCCATTGGAGTGTAGTTGGAAGGCGCATCTACAACAAAGCGTAATATTTCGCCAACAGCTGTTGACAAGGGCGCTAATTCAGGGGTTACACCATTAGGCAAATTAAGTGTGGCCAAACGTTCCATTACTTGTTGTCTAGCAAAGTAATCGTCTGTACCGTCTTTAAAGGTAAGCTGTACACAAGACAATCCAAAAATGGTTCTGCTTCTACGATCTAATACGTTTGGTGTATTTTGAAGGGCACGTTCAATAGGAACAGTAATTTGCTGCTCTACTTCTTCGGCTGCACGCCCAGGATATTGAGCAACAACAATCACATTGGTATCTGCAATATCAGGATACGCTTCAATCTTTAATTGCGTAAAACAAAAATAGCCTGCGATCATACATGCAACACTTATTGCAATGACCAACCATCTATTGTTGAGTGAAAATGTAAGCAAATTCTTTATCATTCAATTTTATGTTTTTTAATAGTATCAGTAAATCCTATCTTGTCATTTTATAAAGTAAGATTAACCAGTGCAATTTGAATTGCTGCAGAAGCCTACCGTGGTTTTGCCTTTTCGACCAAGCACTCGCTAATAAATTTCGTCAACGTATAAAATTGACAAGGAAGGACTAAGTTGGATTCGTGCGGTACTAATCTGGAACAGGCATGTAGGTACAATTATCAATACCCAAACGAAAGCCCTTTTAATTGCATCACGCCATCCACAACAATTTCATCTGAAAGTATTAAACCTTTATAAACAATCACACGGTCGCCAATTTGAGGGCCAATTTGAATTTCTCTGCGTTCAAATGTATGATTTGGTTTTTTTATAAATACATAGGTTTTACCTTGAACGGTTACCAAAGATGTCTGATGTACACTCATGAAATTACTCTCACTTAAATTAAAGAATACATTCGCAAACATACCCGACTTTAATTTATTCGATTGGTTTTGCATAGAAATCCGAACCTTCACCATTCGAGTTGAATTATCAACCATCTCAGCAATTGCATCTATCTTGTCTTGATATTTTTCGTTGGGGAAAGCAGAAAAAACAATCGTACACATTTGCCCTGTTTTAATATTGCTGATTTGATTTTCTGGAATATCACAAATAAGATATATTGTGCCCGGCTTTGAATGCAACAAAACATCGGATGCAAAACCTCCAGAGATTAACTTTGCTTCATGCTCAATCAAAGATGTGGTTTCATTATTTAAATTTGAAAGTTCAATCGATAAAGCACTTTGGGCATTTAATAAATCTTGCCCCGTAGCCGATCCATGTTGTTGCAAATCTTTAATGCGTTCTAATTCAATTTTACGTTGCTTGATGTTGACATTTTTAATTTGATTGATATTTATTTGATGTTGCAAAAGCTGCGTATAAGCAATCGACATATCTTCACTTTGAAACAAAATAATGCTTTGACTTCTATCTTCTGAAGAAGGAACAACTGTTGCCACTATCTTTGCAGGAGCGGTTAATTCAGCATTTTGCTTCTTCCCATCAAGTCTTTCTGTTTTAAAGGACAACATATTTGTAGAATCAGGAAAAACAATTGTTTGACCATTATTACTAACTAGCGGTTCTTGAAAGGCTTCGATTTTAGTTTTTTCTTTATGCGTACAAGAACAAAACAAAACCAACCATATACCTATAAACGTAATCTTCATCTTCATTTTGCTAATTGGCTTATTAATCCTGTAGTATAAAGTAATTGTACATACCCCAATCGATATTGTTGTAGTGCGTCATAATATTGTTGTTGTGTATCCAACCAACTTCTTTGTGCTTCTAAAAAATCAATGATGGTTGTCCCCCCTTTTAAATACGAATATTTGACATTATCCAAGATCGTTTGAGATTGATCCAATAAGATTTTAAAATTATCTATGTTTTGCAAACGCAATCTATAATTATCTATTGCCACCGTAATTTCAGATTGTAGTTTGGTTTGAATGGTGTATAATTCTTTTTCTGCTTTCTCTTTTAACAGAAATGACTTTTTAATTTCACCTTGATTGCGATCAAAAACAGGTAAACGTACGGTTGCATAAATACCATAATACGGAACATTATTTTGTGGGTTCCATATAACACCCAATTCAGGTTGTGGATAAGCAAGCGAACGTTGCAATTTGATATTGCTTTTAGAAACCTCAATAATGGATTTCATTACGCCGATATCACTTCGTGAATTCAGAGATTGATTGTATAAGCTATCCACGTTATCAGGAATCGCAAATAAGAAATCATCCTTCATGTCAACAGTCATATCCTCCTGAACACCCAATAAAAACTTTAATTCAGTTAATCGATTTGCAATTTCTTGTTTAACCGTATTACTTTGTAATTCGTATTGCTTCAATAAAAGTTCCGAACGAAACACATCGGTTTGCGTAATCATTTGGTTTTTATACCGCAATTGATTTGTTTCAACCAAACTCTGGATATTATTTTTTGCCTTATCAATTATTTCCAATTGCTTTTGCGCAGCCCATACTTCCAACCATTTAGCTGCTACACCTGAAAAAATAGTACGCTCCGTTTCTAAATAATTTTTCTGAGCAAGGGAAACATTTTCATTTGCAAAATCAATTTGGTAGCTGCGTTGACCAGCTATTTGAAAAGGTTTTGTTAATTGCCACCAAACTTGGCGACTTTGTCCACTCGAAAAATCAACATTACCTCCTGGTAAGTGAGAAGGCTGTCCATTTTGTAAGGTTTGATTATTTAAAATTAGATTTGGTCGTAGCTTAGCACTAACAATATCTGCTTGCGCAATACTTACATTAAATAATTCCGTTCTTAAGATGGGATTATTTTCACGTGCTGTTACTAATGCTTGTTGAAGCGTAAACGTAACTTGTGCATGTGTTTGATTAAAACAAGATACAATTGAAAAAGTAACGAAGAATAAATATGTTATTTTAACGCGCATCCTACACTAGTCTATAAATTGAATACAAAATTCCGTTTATATTCACCAATAGATGGTTAGAAAAGCACTAAAAAATCATTAGAAAGTCATTAGAACTCTTAAATGGTTTGTAATTCTACGATAAAATCAGTTTTATTATGGGTTGAAGTAACATGTATGGTACCCTTATGCAAGAGGATAATTTTTTTAGTAAGAGGAAGTCCGATGCCATGCCCTTCTACATTTTTTTGACTTTCGCCTCTAAAAAATGGAACAAATAAATGCTCTTGATCAAATGCTGAAATTTCAACACCCGTATTTGAAAAATCTAAAATCATTTTTCCATCACGAATAGAGATCGAAACCTTGCACCGCTTATTATCTGAAAATTTACAACCATTTTCAAATAAGTTTTTAAAAGCGACTTTTAATAGATATTCATTCCCTTTAATAATAACTTGCTCTTCATGCTCGAATTCGTCATCAAAATGTATATCAATGTTATAGCTTGTATTTGATTGCATTACTTGGTGACGTGCATCCAATAAAATTTCATCCAATCGTATTTCTTTAAATGAAATTTCAGATGGGTCGTAACTGGCTTTTGCAAAATCAAGTAAGCTATTGGACAAACGAACCAATTTTTTTGAATCATTCAGTGTATAACGTATCGCAGATTTATACTTCTCTATATCGCCTTCAATGTCTGATGCTAATTCCAGCTCTGCAATGATTGCTGAAAGTGGCGTACGCAATTCATGTGAAATATTTGAAACAAAGTGTTTTTGGGCTTCAAAGGAATTTTCCAATCGCACAAGCATTTCATTAAATGCGTTTGCCAATTCAGATAATTCATCTTTACTTCCACTACCAGAAAGTCGCAAATCAAGATTTGTAGCCGAAATCATTTTTGCTTTCTCCGTCATTTCCATAACGGGAGCGAAAGCCCTTTTAGAGAAATATCGACCCGCTACATATATAAAAACAATTGAAATAATAAAAACAAATACAATGGTATTAAACAAGTTTGTTAGTTTATTGTATCCATATTGATCGTAAGCTGTAGCAGTTATTACATACGTTTGTCCTTCATACGGATATCTTAATCCCACAATCTGCCATTTCTCTTGATAGAATTGCAACTCCCCTTTTTGATAAATGGCTTCCAACATTTCAGGAGTCTCTTTCACCACATCAATATCAATGGCATCGTGGTAAATTAAGGTAAAAGTACTATCATAAATAGCAACCTCTACTTCATTTAGCAGCTGACGGTTTTTATTATAAATGTGTTGAAGGGTATTCGTTTTTATTTTTATATCAAAAAATAAATTTGCCTTTGTAATGGCTTCATTTTTCAATACCGCATAAAATTCATTTTTTCTATTTTCTTTTGCTGAATAATAAATAACAAAAGCAAAAACCAACAAAATAGTTGCCGTAATAAATGTAAACAGTAGGGTTAGTTTTGTGCGTATTTTCATTCCGCTTTAAAAATAAAACCCATACCCGATTTTGTATGAATGAGTTTCTTGTCAAAATTCTTATCAACTTTCTTACGAACATAATTGATGTACACATCAATAAAATTAGTACCTGTATCAAAATGGGTATTCCACACTTTTTCAGCAATTTCAACACGAGATAAAACACGCTCCGGATTTTGAAGCATAAATTCCAATAAATTAAATTCCTTAGGCGTTAAATTTATTTCAATATCATTCCGTTTTACAATTTTTGTAAGCAAATTCATTTCTAGATCTGCATACTTCAAAATACTATTACTTGTCGTTCGAACTCGGTTATTGCGATTAATCAATACGCGAATACGAACAATCAATTCGCGCATCTCGAAGGGCTTAACCAAATAATCGTCTGCACCTGCATCAAAGCCTTCTACCTTATCATCGGTAGTGCCTAAGGCTGTCAACATAATGATGGGCGTGTCGGGTTTGTACTGTCGAATTTCTTTACATAAATCCAAACCGTCCATTTTAGGCAAAATAATATCCGTAATGATTAAATCGAAATTATTTTGCAAAGCCATTTTTTTACCGGAAAGCCCATCATAGGCAATGGTCGCATTAAACCCTTGCTCACTTAAACCTCTTTGAATAAGTTCTGCAACACGTTGATCGTCTTCGACTATTAATATTTCCATAAAGTAAAGATACACATTCTTAATATGAAAGGATTGAGTCTCTTATAAAAAAAAGACTCAATTCTACTTTGGCGCATTTGAACTTTGGTACATTTTTTTTAGCAAGTGATTGGTCGAAAAGAGACAAACACGAAAAAAAACATACAACAGCGTTTATTCAGCGTATTCCATTATAACTTATTTGCATTAGGTATTCGCGATCAAATCAAAATATTCATCGTCCTCATTTTTACCTCCAAAACCTTTCCCTACAGATTCGTGGGATTGCAAAAATTCAATTCGCTCTATCCATTTAACCATTTTATAACCCAATTGATTTTCTACACGTAACCTCAACGGTGCGCCGTATACAACAGTGAGAGGTTCATAATTCATTTCCCAAGCCAGTATTGAACCAGGTTTTAAGCAGTTATCTAATGTATGCGTATCGTAATAAACACCGCCCAAAAGCCCTTCGCCAAAAGAATAAAATGCAACCGTTGTTACCGATGGATCGGGCTTCACAAGGTTTATCAAATCTTTAATCGGCAAACCGCCCCATTCTGCAACCCCACTCCAACCTTGTATACAGTGATGCATAGTTATATGTTGTTCTTTATTCAGTCTTTTAAGATCATCAAGCGATAGTTCTACCGGATTTTGGACTAAGCCACCCACTTTAAGTTTGTAATCCTTAAAATCATTCTCTGCCAATTCTTTCCAAACTTTAGAGCTTGTTGGAAGCTTTCCGTTGGGCCAGAAAAATGGCGAGATGTCTTCTTTTTTAAAATACGGTCTCGGTTTTAATTTATTGATTGTCATTCTCCATAAGTTGTCATTAATTCGAGCACTCGTTTTTTGTACCCAACGAGGTTTGTTCCATGACACCCAGTGCGCATAGATTAAGAAACCAATGGTAAAAAGAACAATTCCGAAGCCAATAAAAACCCCTGTTTTATCCGTTGGATGATCTGTACCCACTGTAATATGATTCATGTTGCGAACCAAGCCAGAAGCAGCAACCATAGAAACATGTATTATTTCAAACCCAACATAAGCCAACATTACTAAAAAGTGTACAGACCTTGCTCCTTGCCTGTTCCCAAATAACATAGTAAGTCTGTGAAATCTACTGTCAATAGCTGGCGACATGCATAAACCAGTTAGTATTGCTAGTGGTGCTAAAATAAAAATAACTACAAAATACGAAATCTGCTGTAAGGCATTGTATTGATAAAACCCATTCGGCTCTATAGGCATATGCAAGGTGGCATAATGCACAAACACACTCCAAGCATCGGGGATTATTTGCCATGATGTCGGCACAATTCGTTGCCATTGGTCTCCCATGAATAACAATACTACAAACACAATTCCGTTCAAAATAAAAAAAGGAACGTGAATAAAATGCCAACCTCTAGCTATGCCAACGGTATGCCTAAAGCCAGGTAAACCAATCAGTGGACTAATATATCGAGCATCGTCTTTTGCTGTCCATAAAGAATCTTTTGGCACAACTATCGGCGTAAACTTCAACCATTCTGAACCTGGCTTACAGCCTTTATTAAAATACAATCTGGGATGATCAAATAATATGGATAGCCCGCTGCAAATTAAAATCGTTAAAAAGAAAAAATTAATCCAATGACAACTAATTATCCATAAAGGAAAGCCTTTAACGCTTACACTAGCTGTATTCAATAGCGCTAGCGAAGGATCAGTAGGCAATCCAAACAACACATACTGCAGGCATGCTATTCCAATAGTACCAATAAATAAAGCACCCAAAAGAAGAAAACCTATAGGCTTTAATTCAACATGAAATTTTCGATCTTTGGGATAGTGAACCCTTTTTTCAAGTTCGTTAAAATGTGTAAACATAGTGGTACTTATATATCATCGTTCTACGATTCATTCAATTTCAACACACAAGGGTTATAGTATTTCATTTGAATAAATTGTATTTATTTTTTTATTTCAAAACGCACTTTATATAATAATACGATTAAACTCTGTATTAAATCTAAATTATTGTATTAGGTTTGATCTGTTGCTGCAGCAAAGGATTTTTTTTTAATCTATACATATTTCAGGCGCTATAAAAATGAATTAGCAACTACTCTACATGATCGCATGAATACAAAAAACTAGAATAAATAATTTGTTAGTAAAAGAAGTTCAATGTATTCATGAAAAAACTACTACACCGCAGCTCAATGGGTTTGCGAGTTGTAGTTTCCATGTACACAGTTTAAATTCCCTTGGAAAGGGTTGTGTTGGTTGATAGCAGGTATAAGCAACAGTAAAAAATTTAATAATTTTTTACTCCGAAACGGATTATTTTAGAAAGTGCTAAAAAAGGATCAAATAAATTAAGGATTCGATGGCTTATTTTTTTTGCACAATTATTTATAAAAATAAATTATTATGGATTTACAATAGTATTGTAATCCATTTTACCTATTGTAGAATACCTATCTAATTAACGTCCAGCTTGTGTGAATGGAAGAATTAATTGAGTGATCCCTTCAACAGCTATTTGTAAGCCAACGCAAAAAATTAGAAAAGCCATAATGTTGTTAATGATCTGTTCTCGTTGTGAACCTAAATATCGAATCAATCTATTTGCATTTACATAACATAAAAAAATCAACACACACATTGCAAGAACAGCTATCAATATTGCTCCTGTGTTGACAAAATATTGATAGAGATTTTTATTTGTACCATGTGCACTCAATGTAAAAAGAACAGATATGGTACCTGCACCTGTAGTAATAGGAAATGTAATTGGGTAGAAAAGTTGATTTTCAACTTTAGTTTGTTGGTTTAAATGACCCACTTGGTTTGCAAGTTTTACATTTTCATCATCAGCTTGTTTGGATGATGACAGAAAATCCCATCCTGTTTTACAAATCATGATACCACCAGCCAATTGAACAATGGGAATAGATATTCCGAATAATTCTAATATCCAATGACCAACAAGCAATGTAAATAAACATAATGTGAAAGCATATAAAACAATGCGTTTTACTGCATGCACCTTCTCCTTAGGTGTTAAGTCAGAAAAATAACGACTTACAATGAATGCACTACCAAATGGATTTATAACAGGAAAAAGAGCTATAAAACTTACAAAAACAATATGTATAAAGGAATAAAAGTTAATTGTCATATATGTGATTATTAATTGCCTTGCCTCTTTAAGAAATAAATTGGAATTGTATAAAAATACACAAAAAATGCGCTCTACCATTGTAAAGCGCAATTAAATTATTTTCATTAAATAATATGCTACTGCTTTTAAGCTTAACTCTTTTAACGTAGACCGTAGTCGGTAACAAACAGAACACGGTCTATTTGGTTCATCTTTCCACCTTAGTCTATTAGATAACATGAGCTTTCAAATAAGTTTTTGAGTTAGCTAGATACGAACCGCTAATATCATTTTGTATCTAGCGATGTTTTACAATAATTATTTAATTCCTCTGGAGTCATTACCTAATCAACTACTTTTTCTACGCGTGCTATTGAATCAAACTTTGATAAAGTTAGCCTTACCATACTATCTTCTTCTGCAAATAAATCATGCGGAACGTTAGCATCTAAGTAAATCAAATCGCCCGCTACCAACTTCAACACCTCGCCATTTACACCAAAGGCAATCGTTCCTTGGTGTACTTCAACGGTAATCGGAAAGCCAGCTTTGTGTTCTTTCATGGATTGTCCTTTACGAAACATAATTCTGATTTCCTTCGATGTTTCAGTTTCCATCAATACTTTGATCGCAACCTTCTCTTCATTGTAAAGCATTTCATTTCTTAAAGAAGCTGTTTTCATTTTGTATGTATTTTTAATTATTTAAATTTCTATTATGAAGTTGAATTTTAAATTTATTCAATAGTATTGTCCAATTCAACATCTTGCCATTCGAATGCTAATTTAGCCATATACAGAGACAGATGATACTTTTCTTCACCTGTTTCCAATTTCGAAAAAATGTCTGTACTACGTACTCTCCATGCATCATATTCGGCTCTATTTTTTTCTAAGGCAATGGTATCATTCGATTTCACATATTCTAAATGCTTTTTTTGTAATGCATTAAAATCTAAAATATAATTTTCAACTTCAACATTATTAAAGTCTGGTTTTTCCATACCTTTTATTTTATCTATTTGTTGTTGTCTATCTGTTTCAAATGATTCTTGTATTTCTGCTGCAGACCTTTTATCTTTTGGCTTATTCGAAAACCATAAGATTCCTGAAAAAAGTACGATTCCAACTGCACCAATAATTAAATAGTGGTTTGAAGCACCGCCATGATTTTTCCATTTATTTAAACCAAGGTATAACAGAAAAAGACCAAGCATAAGCATGCCTATTGCTAAGCCTACGTTTCCTGCAATTTCAAAAACTGGATACAATATTCTCGGAACATGATAGGATGCTTTGGGTTGAAAATACAAAGCGCCTTGTGTAAGAATACCTGCACCAATAAAACCCATTGCTGCTGCTTTAAATTTTTCTAATTTTTGTTGTAATTTTTCTTTGTCCATTGTGGTTGTTCAATTATTGGTTGATGATATGTAAAAGTGTTTAAAAATTCAATTTTATATTCCTTAATTCTTAAGTAACTCCAACAAAAATAAATTTAACTGGATGTAAATATATTAATTTAATCGGTTCTTTGTTTGGTTACAGCACTATAAAAATAAGACACGTTATCTATATCTCCATTGCTGAATCTTTTAAACGCTTTACAATTGGGTCACAAATATGTTTATTGGGAAGTTTAATAACGATAGGCATCATTTTAATTCCAGCAGGAAGTTCTGCTTCTTCTTGTTTTACCCACATGCCAAAACTATGTCTTACCATAATTTCACCCACATAGTACCCTGCTTTAAAAATAGTTTCTGCAAAATCATCCACCGACAATCCTTCATTTTTAAAATCTTCCAGAAATATATCAATGAAATGAATAGACTCAATAGAATAATCCAATTCAACGTCATCATTTTCTTTAACAGATTGAACAAAATTTTCAGCAACTGTTGACCCAAAAGCTGGCTCTGCAGGGTATGGAAACATCATCGCCCTTGTTGGTAAAAAAGCATCTTCTTTGCCCCCTAGAGACTCATTTTGCAAGTCGAAAATATTCATCTTTGGACCGTTCGTTTTAAGATATGAACGTATTAATGCCCCCAAATTAATTAGTAATTCACCCCATTTTTTAGATGAATGATGATATTTATCGAGATAAAATTAATCACTTTCAGAGAGATAAAAAAACTGGGTATAGCAGGCTTATAAGTATCAAATTTAATATTATCAAAAAAGTTTGTAATAGTTTCCTTTTGTTAGATTCGACATTTATTCAAATCAATGTTATAAAACTACATAATCCTACTTTATCAAGTTTGTATTTTGAAGTATTTTATAATTCAGTTTTTATTGTGATTTAGTTTATAATTTGCAGAAAAGGCAAAACCGTGGGGACACAGGTATACCGATTACTGGGATTTAATTTCTTAATTTCTCAATTTCTAATGTGCCTTTTAAATTTACTCCTTAAATCATTTAATTGAGCCTTATCGATTTTGAGTTGATCTTGATAAAAGCTTTCTAATGACTGATATTTTTTTAGTCTTCTCCCAGTGCCCATTTTTGTATGAGTCTAGCTTGTAAAATTCATGAACCCGATTTTTATGTCACAGTTCAACGTATGCATCAGTTAGATTCATGTTCTATTTTTTAATCCCCTAAAAGGAAGGATTGAGGAAATAAAAAGTAGAAGTTTAGGTGACACGAAACTTTCAGCAAAGCAAGAACTTTGATACGAGCCACAAGCCTTTAATTTATTACTGTTCCACTTATTTTTAACTACAAAAGGAGCGGTAGTGGTTTTCTTAATTGAACGATTGTCTATATTCCAACGGAGACATTTCGATTTTATTTTTGAATAATTTGTTAAAGGATTGCGGATATTCAAAACCTAACTGATACGCAATTTCACTTACGGATAAAGTAGTTGTTGATAAAAGTTCTTTGGCTTTTTCAATCAGCTTATTTTGTATGTGCTGTTGTGTAGTTTGCCCTGTACTATTTTTAAGCATATCGTTTAGATAATGTGGCGATATAGAGAGTTTTTCAGCAAAATACGTAACCGTAGGTTTTTCATCTTGAGGATAATTTTGTAGATATTCTTCAAATTTTACCAACAAATCGCTGGATACTCTTTTACGGGTAATAAACTGCCGGTTATAGAAACGGTTACAATAATTCAACAACAAATCGATGTGCGAAATTACAAGGTCTTGGGTAAAATTGTCTATCATCCTTTCTATTTCCTGTTGAAGATTTTGCATAATGCCGTAAATCAAAACTTCTTCTTGATCTGAAAGATGCAAGGCTTCATTGGCAGCATAAGAGAAAAATCCGTATTCTTTTATTCGTTTTGCTAATGGGTAACTTTGAAGAAATTCAGGATGAAAAATGAGCATCCATCCTTCTGCTTTTTGCGCGCTATTTGCCTCAATAGATAAGGATTGCTTGGGCGCAAAAAACGTCATGGTGCCATCATCAAAATCATAATACTGTTGTCCATATTTAATTTTCCCATCGAAATTCTTTTTTAAATTGACGGTATAAAAATTATAAACAAGCTGTACATCATCTGCAAGCATACAACCTAGATCATCCAGTTTTATCACACTAACCAATGGATGTGTAGGTTTTTTTATATTCAGAAAAGAATGAAGTTCTGATACGGAATTCAGAAAAATTGGGTTTTCCTTTTTCATTGTATTTTGGTTAATTAGACAAAGAAATTGCAAAATGCAATTTCTTTGTCGTGGATACTATTATAAATTTACGCCTTTCATATTTTGCGCATCATATCTGTCACCTGTTATTGTGCCTAATGGAATGATTTTTTCCAAACGGTTCAAATCTTCTTCCGTAAGTACAACATTTGTAGAAGCAATATTTTGCTCTACATATTTCACTCGCTTTGTTCCTGGTATTGGGAAATGACCTTTTGCCATAATCCAAGCTAAGGCCAATTGTGTAGTGGTAATGTCTTTTTCTGTTGCTACTTTTTTAATTTCGTTTACAAGTGCAATATTTTTATAAAATTGCTCGCCTTGATATTTAGGCATATTCGGTCTCATGTCACCTTCAGGGAAATCTTCTGGCTTTTGAATGTCACCGCTTAAAAAACCTCTTCCTAAAGGGGAATAAGCCACAAAACCAATTCCTAAATCATTCAATGTATCTAAGATGCCGATTTCTTCAACCTGTCTTTCAAAAAGAGAATACTCTGATTGAACAGCCGTTAATGGATGTATAGCGTGTGCTTTTTTTATCGTTTCTGAACCCACTTCCGAAAGGCCAATATACTTCACTTTTCCTTCTTTTACCAATTCGGCCATTGCCTCCACTGTTTCTTCAATTGGTGTATTGGTATCTAAACGGTGTAAATAATAAAGGTCGATATAATCTGTACCTAAATTTTTCAAAGAACGTTCTACGGCAATTTTTACATATTTTTTGCTGCCATTTATGGCCCAAGTTAGTTGCTCTTGGTCATTGATTTCATAACCGAATTTGGTAGCGATGATGTATTTTTCTCTATTGCCATTCATTGCTTTCGCAATCAATCTTTCGTTAAGATGTGGGCCATATAAATCAGCTGTATCTAAAAAATTACCGCCAAGTTCCAGCGAACGATGAATGGTTGCTATCGCTTCTTTCTCATCAGATTGACCATAAACATTTCCACCTGCAAGCGTAGTCATTCCCATACAGCCTAATCCAACCGCAGGTACAACTAGTCCTTGACTTCCTAATTTTATTGTTTTGATATTGCTCATATTAATTATGTTTAATTATTTAATACAAATTTCAATCTATTGTATAAGAAAAAAGTATCCGAATCACTTGATGTTGTATCCAAAAGAGAGATTTAGATTTGCGGTTTATGCTGTTTCATTAGCGGTTAGGGTTATGGTTGCTTTTGTTGTAGGCCTTGAAACCACAAATATGCCCTAAACACCGTTCGCCGTGACGCTCCTTTTAAATTTAATCAATTTGCGCGGACTTTAATACACCCATCTCAATATTAAGAAAGAAGACTACGATACATGCTACTTGTTGTTGTTGTTGTTGTTGTTGTTGTTGTGCACATGTATCTATATTTTAAATTGAGTCCGAATCTCTATTATTAATAATTTGTCGAGCTGCTTCTAAAGCTGAATCAACGTGTCTATTATTAGAAATAATATTTTTCAAATCCTCCGCTGAATAATTTGCATACGTATTTTTGAATTTAGCAACATGCTCATCAAATATTCTTTGATTCTCAATCAAATTCTGCTCCGATTTTTCGTCATTTAAACTATCTAAAAATGATTTAATCAATTTGAGATTAAGTCCGAGCGTTAAAAGTCCAATAAAAAAAGATGTAGGTTGAAAACCAACTTCTAAACTTCCAAGACTTAAAATCCATTTGGTATCTGTAGAAGTATAATTTATCAAACTGAATAGACCTAGTAAAATAGTTATCGAAAATGTATATTTAAAATACTTTCTAAAAAATGAAAAAATAATAATGTTAATTATTAATGCAGTGAATGCACCATAGTTCTTAATGCTCAATACGAAATCGTAATATGATCCATTAACTTCTATTTGTCCGGAAAATCCTTTCAAAAGTGTCAATATGCTAAGTCCAATTAAAATGAATAATGGAATTAACATTTTATATTTATCAAATGATTGTTTGTTCATAAGGTTTCACATAACGGTTTGAAAAAGAATAGTAGCCGACTGCGTGTCACTTTCCTGTCAAATTACAAGAAAGTTGAAGCGGGCTACAACCCTTTATTTTTCTACTATTACGGCTATTTTTTTTATACATTATTGTGCCGTCGTACTTTCTATTTCATTAATTCTCAATCATTTTATTAACCTTTGGCTGAACAATCCAAATACCGATTAGAAAGAACCAAATCATGAAAAATTCACCCGCAAAATCAGAAAATGAAACTTCCCGTTGTAATTCAACA
>ERZ724509.558-NODE-558-length-15835-cov-5.819328_pt1 | contig 15835 bp, 27 predicted proteins | sample MGYA00376042_ERZ724509 | MGnify/ENA primary metagenome ERZ724509 (study PRJEB28724, sample SAMN07190887) | wastewater metagenome | isolation source: effluent of sewage treatment plant in Hong Hong | place: USA: Christiansburg, Virginia | collected 2016-03-01 ...
CTCTTCTTCATTCCAACACCTTAAAATGTAAACAAAAGGCTTTCTTCCTTTACATCTTTTAATCCATTGCTCTTTATTCCAACCTAGATTTCCTTCTTTTTCTAACTTTCTTTTACTAGAAATTTGACTACATTTAACACAATTTGCTTTTTTAGACAGATGAGAATTAGGAGAAATTAAAAACTCTCCATGTAATCTACAAATAACTTTTACTTTATCATGGGCTGTATTTCCATATTTAACTAATGAATAATTATATCTGTTTTGATGAATTTTTTTAGCTTTTTGAATAAAGTTTTCTGTTGTATCTTTTTGTCTTTCTTGCTGTATTTTTAACATACATTTAGAACAATTTACTTTTCTAGTTAAATGTGCTCTAGGATTAACTTCAAATTCTCCATGAATATGACAAATTACAGTTACATTTTTATGCATTGTTGCATAAATTACTTTGCTATAATCATATCTTTCTCCATGTACTTCTTTAAAGGCAATGATTATGTCTTCTGAAGTAATCTTAGACTTTCTTTTTTGTATCATTTTAATGTTTTTTAGAATATCTTACAAATATAGTAAATTATTCTGAATTACACTAATGAGACTCGGCATAATTGTTTCCAATATCTATACTTATTCCTAATGGGACATTGAGTTTCAATATCTTATTAGTAATTTCTATAGCTTTGTTAAGTTTATCCTTTACTTGTTGTTGTTCTGTCTTAAGAAATGTAAAGCCAATCTCATCATGGTATTGAAGACTAATCTTAATACCTTGTTGTCTTACATTTCTAATGTGTGTATCAAAACAAAATACACCTGTCAATTATATTCACATAGTTTCGTTACTTCTATGCAGTTCTCTTATGAACTTCTATATGTTACCACATAGTTTGGACTATATCTTCACTATAAATAGTGTTTGCCGTTTCCTTCCACTTGGAAGTATGCCTACCCTGTAGGTCTTACTAGTCTCTGAACCTTTCCCATATCTGTTGACTTAGGGACTTGGCTGCTGATTGTCCTTTTCAAAGTAAAAATTTTACTTTATGGCCTTTACAAAGTCTTTTATCTTTTATAGCTTTTTTTAGATTTTTTCTATCAGTTTTTAAGTAAGAGGCACAATCTGCAATAGAATAGTGTTCTACTCTAGTTCCTGATAAAGAGTAAGTTACTAATTTTTTACTTAGTATAGATTTAAAATCTAAATCTTCCACAGTATAAGTTAACCTCTCTCCTTGAAAATCTTTAAAAATAAAATAATTATTAGAATAGTTTTTTGTTTGTAAACAAGAATGAATAGCATTATAAGTTACTCCACAATATTTAGCTGCTGTTTCTATACTTTTAACTGATATAAGGTAAATACCTTGAGAGTTATAAATATGCAATTCAATACTTTTTATTTCTGAGAGTTTCTTTTTTTGTTCTTCTGACATTATAAAAGTCCTACCTATTGGTCCAACTTCTCCTCCAGAAGAAATGTTTACTAAAATTCCTTGATTCATACATCTTCTTCCATATTGTTCTACTAATTTAGCTTCTTCTTTTAAAGAAATTTCTTTACTAGCACAATGAAAAAGAATTTTAACTTCTACTCCATGTTTTTTTACTATACTATTCCAAAACTTATTTCTATTTCTAAAATGATAAGCTCTAGAATACTTAGATTTTTCTTTGTTACTTTTAGATAGAATAGTACCTACTCCAATATAGAATAGCACCCCTGTATCTTGTGTGTAATGGCCATACACATAATATTTTCCTTCTTCTCTTTGATTATTGTTACTTTCAGACATAAAATTTCTTTTAGTTATAGTAAATCAAAGATAAGGAGTTTCCAGCAATTAAACAAATTTATTCAGAGCAAAGTTTACCCTGATTTAATGTCGAAAACCTATCTTTAGGTTGTCTTAATGAATACCAAAAGCCACTGACAGGATTGTAAAGCCACATTTGCTTTCCAACTTGCTTATAGACTACATCATTAGTTACCTGCTTTACAGCTTTATTTCTTTCCCAGTAAGTTTTATGGAGAGCTGTGGCTTCTTCCAATGACATACCTGTAGTTAAGGCTATCTTTGGTGGACCTGCTCCATAAACACCTGAAAAGTTTACTATTTTAGCTTTTGTTCTAACCTTCTTATAAGAAGTCCCTTCTTTACCTTCTGTGGTTTCATACAATTTATGATCAGCTACCTGTTCAGGTGTAAGCATACCTGATAGTACAGCAATATCAAGATGAGGGTCAAACCCTGGCACTCTCATTTGTGTTACATAATCAGGATCATAAAAGTACATGTAGTGTTGTTTAGTAGTATCCTCCAATGAAGACATATCAGAACCACAGAATAAATGGTTATCATCAGGAGCTATAATAGCACCTCTGATTTCTTTACCATAAGGTTTATCTACTGAAGGTAGATTAGCAACAGGTTTCTTATGTTTAAATCTAAGAGTATTGGTAAAGCCTGCAATGTGAGAAACCATTTTACCTTGCTCATTAGAGCATTCAATAAAACCTTCAAGTACACCTACTCTATGCTGAAGCATAAATAGACCTTTAAGGTTTTCAAGTACAGGATGTGTCTCTGCCAATAGAATTATGTTTGCACATAGTCTTTTGTCATTGTCCTGTAACTGAGGTATTGCTCTAATTTCTCCTGCTGTGTTAGGAACATGTTTGAATACAGTAGGTCTCCAACCTAAACTAAATAACCATTCTTTAAGCTGAGCTATTGATGTAGGATTAGGTTCTTCTGTAGATTTAATTACAGAAATTTCCCCTTCAAAATCAGCTTCTAAATTATTATTAGCTAAGAGTTCTAACCAAGCTATGCCAGCCTTAGTCAGTTCTCCTTTTACTGTAAACATTTTACTTGGTTTACTCTTAACAGTGTATTTAACTTGCTTTGGCATTGCTACCTTTAAAGCTGTTTTCTTTTCTTCTACAAGAGTATTCAAAGTATCTAATGTTCTTTTACAATAGGCCCTGTCAATAGTTAATGGATATTGTTCTTGTTCTGCAGCACAATCTAGTTTCCAAGTTAGATATGCCATTATCCTTTCTATTGGTTCTCCAGCATAAATATCTTTAAGATAAGCTATGAAATTACCAAATATAATAGAATTGATTACAACATCTTGAGAACATCTGTGTACATAATCTTCTATAGCTAAGTTTTCCCAATCTTTGATAATAGGTTTAGCTATGCCTACAGTCTCTCCCCATGATTCTAAACCATGTTCTTTTCTTTCTGGATATAAGTACCAAGAAAGAGCTAAAGTGTCAACAGCATTACCATTAAAAGTATAATCCAATATTTTTTGAATTACAGGTAAATCATATCTTTTGATGTTGTGACCTACTAAAATAACATTTTCCGCTTCTAATCTATCTAATGCATCAATCATGTCATTATAATCAGTAAGGCTAATTTCTACAAGTAATTGATTACCTTCATAGATAGATATACACATACAATGTATTAAAGTGACTGTGTCTAAGAGAGCATCTGCTTCTAAGTCCATTATTGCAACAAGCATATTTAAGATTTTAAAAGTTTTTCTTGTACTTTTTGCAAATACTCAATTGCTTTATTAAGATCCTCAATATCCAAAGAAGCTACAGTGTTATTGTGATGGTTCACTGCAATTTCAATTGCATATCCTATATCTGTAAAGTACAGACCATCTCCTATGTGAGATGCTGGAATATTTTCTTTTGGCATACTTTAAAAATTAAATAGATTTTTGTTTTCCATTTCTTGTAAAGCTTTTTCAGCCATAGGTTTAATTAAATAGCTACCTAATATTTCTAAAGCTCTTTCTCTCCTTTCATCAACAGTTAAAATGTACTGATTAAGTAAAGCTAATTCAACTCTTTCTTGCATTACAAGTAGTTTGTTAGTAGCTTGTGTAGCATCATTTCCTTCTACAGCACCTTGATATTGAAACACTTTTTGAATAAATTCTTCATATTTCTTTTTACCATTTTTAAGGAAAGCCTTAATAGTACCATAGATATAACCATGTTTTTCAAGAAACTCTATTCTCTCAATAATAAGAGTTAAAAGAACCACAAACTGTAGATTACTATCTTCAATTTGTTCTTTAGTTTCTTTATCCTGCATAATCTATTTGATTAATAAACAGATTATTATAAGTTCTTCCATTCTTTTCAGAACCTATAAATACAAAACCAATTTGAATTTGATCTCCAGGTCTAATACCCATTTTTTCAATTCTAGAGATAACTGCTTCTCTAACTTCAAAGAAAGCTTTTTGCTCATCTTCAGTTACAACAGTTACTACAGCTCTCTTTTTAGTTTGTTTTCCTTCAACTGGGATTAGTTCAGGAGTTGACATTTTTTCAAAATACCCTAAGAAAGGGGTTAAAACTTTTTTGTTGCTCATGGCTAAACATTGTATAAAATTAATAAATTACTTGCTCTAGTCACTCCTGTATAGAATAACCTTTGTTTTTCTTTTTCATTCTGATTGAAATTGATGTCCCTGACATTCAGGACAGTGGTCTTGTAAGTAGAACCTTGACTCTTGTGAACTGTAAGTGCATGATTGTATTTGAAACTAGCAAAAGTACTTAAAAACTCATTTCTATGTTCAAAATCTAAAAAATCTTCTTTACAATTTTTGTTCATAATTGATGCATACCTTTTAAATAAAGGCACTGAAGAATCATCTAATACTAAAATATTTTTATTAATGCAATAAACTACAAATTTAGCTTCTTCAGTAATAGTTGCTTCTAAAGTTTTTTTTAGTAATAGATTCATAGTCATAGTATATTTATACAATTCTTCTACCTTTACTACTTCATTGGTATTGTAGTTACCATAAGGAGCATCAAAGACTATAGTCTCTTCAAGTTCAATTTTAGCAGGATAATCTCCATAAATCCTACGTCTAACTAAGCTATTGATTTTATCAACTTCTTTGTTAGTCCAAGCTAAATACTTAAACTCATCAGTACCATTAGCTTTAGCTAATTCCTCAATAATTTTAGCTAAGTTTTGAGTATAAAGATACCCTACCTCTTGTTCTTCAGGCCCAATTAACAAATTAGGTTGTTTATCCCAAATGTTAGAAATATTTCTACTAAGAGTAATGATAGGATTTCCTTCTCCTTGTCTAATGATTTCAGTAAGTTCTACTTCAGGATACTCTTGATAAAATACAGGACTATTATCTTCTCCTACAGGATTAATCTGCTTACCATCTCCTACAAAAATTACTGTAGTGCCTTGTTTTTCAGCACATTCTTCAATAGTTTTAACCATTTCTGAATCTACCATTGAAGCTTCATCAATAATCCAATAATCAATATGATTTAATGGTGGCCAATTCTTGTTAGGAACAGACTTAAATGCTCTCTCTCCTGTTTTCTTATCAGTAATACTCCTATAATGCAAAGCACTATGTAATGTTGTAAATTTAACTTCATCAACTATTACTTTGGTTCTAATTACAGATAATGCTTTATGTGTTGGAGCTGAGCACATTACTCTTTTGGCTTTAGTAACTGTACTTAGTCTTTTTACTATTGTATGGACTAACCAAGTCTTTCCTACTCCTGCTGAACCTTTTAATAAGATTCTTTTCTTTCTGTTGTTAATGAGACTCATAACCTCATTGAACTTTTGTTGCTGATGTGCTGTTAAATTACTCATATATCTGCTTGTGGTAAAAAAGAAAGAGAGTAAGGAAATATCCTCACTCTCTTTTAATTAATAATCTATAGAACCTCTTGCTCTACAGAAATTGAAGTTGTAACTCCAGCTAACTCTACTTTGATAGTAGGTGTAGCATAAAAGTCAGCAGGATCTTCAGTTCTTAAATCTTGGTCAGCAGTAGCAGTAGATTTAAAGAAATCTGCTTTATACTGTGGCTTACCATTTTTCAAGATTAGTTGACCTGCTCTTTCATCATTCTCTCCATAACGTACTACTTGCTTATCAGCAATAGCATCTTTTGTAGTCAACCCTGCATTAATTGCATAAAGTTGATTATCAGAAAGAATTGGCTTGTTTGCATAGATTCTGTAAATAGTAGCATCAGGTAATGCAGCTAATTTAGCAGCTACAGATTCTGCAGTAGAACCTACAGGAACATCTACCCATACTACTCTTTTAGATACTGAGTCATACTCTTTGTCAACAAATCCAAAATCAGCAGCGTTAAATGGATTATCTTGAAAATTGTTTGCTACAGACTTTGATGGGTAAAATGACTTTGTAGTCACAGTCTGTTTAATTTCAGCTGTAAGAGTTCCCTCTTTTTGATAAGCTGTTGCATGTACTCTTGAGATTTCTAAACCTCCTTTAGAAACTTCTGTTCTAACTCTTTGTGCTGGTGTGCTTGTTGCAGTTGCTTGCATGGTAATGTGTTTTAATTTATCTAAGTGCTTCATAGTAAAGGTAATAACCTATTTCACATTCAGATTTAATGATTTGATTTTTGTTTAATTCTACCTTTAGCAATTTAAAAGTCAGAGAAGTTGTACTTAAGGTCCTGGCATGCCAGACACTTTTTATTACTCTGACCCAAACTCTCTGTACTACATCTTGTCTATGACCAGATTACTACAATATTCAGAGCTTAAAAAGCACATATTGTTTGAATACAATGGGATGAGAAACTCGTGTTGACAATGTTTGTAGTGGAGATGGTGGGAGTTGAACCCACGTTACCTGGACATCTCAAAATAAAGATTTATTACAGCTTTTGTGAATTCTTTTTTTGGTTTTACTTTAGGGAGTAGTCAAAAACAACCCTGAAGATCTCTGTATCTTTTACTTCTGCTGAGATAGAGCAAGAAGAGGGTCAACTGTAAACAGCAGACCTCCACCATCCAGTTTTCTATCCTGGCAAACTGAGTATTAATCTTACCTATTCTAAGGACTAGGCAGCCTCAGCTAATTCTATTTCTTCTGAAACAGAAACTTCAGTTCCACCATTTAAGATGTTATGAACTACAGTCATATTAGCTTGTATTTGAGCATTCTCTGAATTGTTGCCAATTAATTGAATTTCACCTTAGTTTACAGTTATCTCTCTGGCTGAATCTTTAGATTTACTATGGCAGGTCAAAACCCGGCATCCCCAAAATCCCTTTTTACAGAAGGGTAACTGCAAGCTTCTCTGCTAGCTTGACTTACAGTCTGCAGCGGTCCACTTATATCAAAAATCACTTGTCCAAATTCTAGTGGACATCTAAGTCTTGACCTGATCAGTTTTTGCTGTGACTGACTTAAACTCTTTACAATAAACACAACTGCTAGTACAGTTTATAACAAAAGATAGCTCCGAATTACAAGACCCTTGTACAGGTGGGAATAAGCTACTTCAAACATTTGTTATTGTTTATCTTCAAGCAAGTGATTTATATTAAAAAGTCTTAATCTTGTTTATACTCTACTTAGGACATCAGTTTAGAAGGCTGAGCCAATTCAGAGACCAGGAATACCAATTGCAAGATTTCCTGAACCTTCTTCTTGCTGATTAAGACTTTAAAAGGTAAAACAATTCATATCCGGCTTTATAGTGCACTTTCACTCTTGAGGCACTAATGTTTAAGGAGTCACATAGTCGGTTTTATTACTATTGGCTTCAATGAATTGTTTATATTGTTGTTGAATTAATAAGAAAGAAAGGGACACTTCCATAGAAGTTTTACTCCCTTTTCTATCTTACTGTTAAATTTAATCCAACCTAAATTTAAGGTAACACTAATCCTAATCTTTTTTTAAGAATAAGAGCATTATGTTGTAATATTGTGTAATCTCTTTCCATTTGTAACATATCCTTGTCTCTTAATGTAGACAATTTGGTACCAATAGAAAGTAATATTTTATTTTGTTGTTCAGAGTCAAAATCTCTTCTTAACAAATAAACAACTTTATCTACATAATCTTCTTGAACTTCAGGTTCTGGAGATAAAAAAGTAGATATACGAGATCTAAGATAATTTAAAAATCTTTTCATAGTTTTTTATTACTGGTTGGACAATATATTAAGGGTTATTTCTAACCCTTAATAAGTTCTTTGCTTAATTCCTTGAGCTTGTATACTTAGTACTCTTGGATTTACACTAGCTACATATTTTACAGCCATTACTAATCTTTTAGCAAGGATGTTTCTATGAGGATTACTTGAAGCCTCTAATGTAGCAAATCTGATTCTTGTTCTTTTTGGAATCATTTCTTTAAATTGGATAAATTAAACTTCCGTTAAAATACAGTTTAAAAAGTTATACTTTATTACTTCAAAAATTAGTAAGGGTTTTGCCCTGAGATTAAAGCAAAAAAGAAATAAGAGGATCACTCCTCTTATTTCTTTTTAAATTGTTCAATAACTTGTTTAATTTCATTTTGAAAATAAAATGGTAAAATATATTCATTACCTTGGTAAACTAAAACTTTTGATAATGTTTCTAATAAAATTTCAACCTCTTCTTCACTATAACTTCTTTCCTGTTGCCATTTAGCACCATCAATAAAACCTTGCTTAAAAATAGCATCTTCTAATTTTGTGGTAGGTATATCGCCTTTTTTATTAGCATACTTTTCAGCAGCTTCTTCAAGTGTTTCTTGTTTAGGTTCTTCTACTAAAGGCACATTTTTGTAATATTCAGAAAATTCTTTTACTAATTCTGGGAATGGAAGTTTCTCTATTTCACTCTTAATCTCAACACTTTCACAACTTGGATTCTTCACAAACCATTCTAAAAACTCATCAGCAATCAAATCTTGGTCTGTTGTTAGGATTATTTTTTTACAATTAACTATTTCATGTTTTCTAAATTCAGAAGAAATAGCATCTGATTTATTACTTTCACCAACATGCCAATAACCTATTTTTATACCATTACATTTAAAAATTTCATTATCATCTAAAAACCAATCTCCTTCTTTAATTTCTTCATCAGAAGTGATGTATATGTTTTGAGGAGTAAATCCAAATCCATTTACAAAAAAAGTATTTTTATCACTCACTTCTAGTTTACCATTAGAATCTTTACTAGCTAACTTACTTGGTTTGTTTGTTGGTAATATATGTATATTTTCCATCTGATTTTGTGGATTAAATTGTTAATAACTTTATTATTTAAGAGTTAAAAGTACTTGATTTTTAAAAATAAAAAGACTAACTTTGCCAAACATAGTTTTCTATATACTCAGCATGAGTATAGAATGCTATGAGACAAGTTCTTGTCCCACTAGGATTGGTGTATAGTTTTCTTTTTTGGATACTTTTTTCTTTGTAGTATAAAAGTAAACCTCAAGTCAGGAATGACAAGAGGTTTCTTTGTTTTTAAGCTCTAAAGCTCTTTTTTCTCTTTTAAGCCTATTTTTAGCCTGTAATAAAGCATTTTTATTAGTGTGCCTAAGATTATTAACATGAGTATGTATAATCTGTTTAGATCTTGGAGTTTGAAGTATAGCTTGATTATTTTGTGATATACCTACTAATACCCAAACCATACCTGGTTTAGATGCCCATGTACAATGATACCTAGTGCCTATGATTAACTCAATAGGCACTTTATCAGTATCAAGTATTGTAATTTCAGGAGCATCTTTTTCCCAATTCTCTGGAAAATTAGACCAACTCATTAGTCTCTAGGTTTAATTCCATAATAAATACACACTAATAGATTAAGAATAGATACACCCAATAAATATGGGAGTTCTTTTACTTCTTTACTACCTTCAAGAGTACATATAAAAAATATGCCTATAAAGAATATAAAAGAAAGTACAAACCAAGATTCCCAAGCTGTTTGCTTAGCCTCTTCTTTTTGAAACTGAGATTGTTTTTGATTTTTCATTTTAATGTTGGATTAAATGTTGATTTTAAGTTTACATTGCCAATGTTTAGCAAGTTCATTTAGTTTAGCTTTTGATATTCCATTAAGGAAACCTTCATTTACAATAATACCTTCTCCTGAAGGTTCATTATTTATTTCTTCTTCATCTTGTGAATAGACTTGGAAGAAATAACCACCTACAAATCCTGGTACTTGATCATAACCATAGAATATATCTACAGTATTATTAGTATCAGGATTTATACCTGTTGTATAATGTCTACTCATTTTTTAAGTCTTTTTTATGTAAATACAGTATTATTAATCAGTCAACCCAGCATTACCTGTAATTGACTGACTAAAGTGTTGTTAAATTGAAGTATGTACTACATTTTCTCTAATTTCAACAGTTGTTTGCATATAAGAATATTCAGGGTATTCTTCTTGAGATATACAATTTCTCTCATATAATTCATCAACTTTAATTAAAGCTTGTTCATTAGTATCAAATATGCCTTCTAATGTTTCTGTTTTATAAGAACCATAATGTGATGGTTCAGATGTATTTGTTAAAATACTGTAAACTAAAAATACTTTCATAATTTTGTTATTTAGTCAGTTAATAATTTGTTTTAAATTAAAAACTAACATCAGAGCCATTGACAGGTTGATGTTAGTTACTAGGACAAGCTCACTTATGTCCAATTACAGTATACCTTTAGCTCAGGTGAACAAACCTGACCGGATATTATCTAGAATCACACTAAAGGTATTGACTGTTGTTCTTTAAGTTTATACTCTTGGAAGAACTATCGGAGTTTTAAAATAAATCTCATCTCAATTATGGCAGGCAGCACTCTCCTACTTTAATTCCCTAATTAGATGGGTGAGCCATGTAAACCCGGCTTAGGTGCATTGTTGTTCCATCTTATGCTAATTGACCCTAGTTATTAAGGGTATATATTACTGTTTGAATAGGTACAGTCAGACCTTATTGGTAATAAAGCTATTTAAGAGCCCAAGTATTTTTTATACTTATTACCTTTTTTAGAGGTAACATAGATAAATAACTTGTTGTTCTTTGATTTATACACTGGTAATTTTTCACCATGATAAATAGCCACATCAGCAGTTTTAATATTGCTTGATGTTGTATCTTTCTTTTTATCTAAGTTATAAACAGTTTGAGCTGACATAGATAAAGAAAGAAATAATAGGGTAATAAAGAATAGATTTTTCATCTTGTTTTGGATTAAATTGGTTATTAGATATTGGAGCTAATCCTCTTATAGAGCCATTGACAGGATATAAGAGGATGAGATACTCCCTATTTTGGGGATAATATTATTTGTGTTACATAAAACTCACTGAATTGCATATCTGCTATCAGGTCTTGCTATGATACCGAATTTAATCTTTATGCACAAATAATAATATAAAGCTATTAAAAATATATTACTGTGATTTATATAATGTTGAAAATGTGGTTAAATGACGTGGTAATTTACACCCACACACTGACAATCAGCAAGTTACAGACAATATTTAAAGTAAAAAAAACAACATAAGTTGAGTAAATTACTATAGATAAGTGAGGGTTTTGCAATGAGATTATAGGTAAAAAGATATAAAGAGTGTTTCCACTCTCTATATCTAGTAACCAAGATACTATCCAAAGATAACATCAAGGTCAGCATTTGTAGCAGTATCTGCTCCAGTGCTTATTTCAAAGAAGTGTTGATTCTTCTCTCCTTCTTTAGTAGAAGGTACAACACTATGATACAGTGTTACAACAGTGTCTAATTCAGGCACTGATTTCACAACAGCCTCTTTAGTGATTGTAGTTCTAGTAGCAAGAACAGTTAATCCTTTAGCAGGTCCAGAGGTTATTTCCACATTCATAAGAATGTATGAAGCACCATTAGACTTAGCTAATACTTTAGAACCAGTAGACTTAACAATACCTGTCATTGAGTTTCTAGTAGACATAATATATTTGAGCACGTTATGAAGCCTTGCAATCAGCTATAAAGATTAATACTATCAATAAGTAAGGGTTTTGCCATAATATAGTAGATAGTAAATAAGATAGAGATATATACATAGAGAGAGACAAGACAGACAGTCAAAGTCTAAGCTCTGAACTGTAGTCAATCCTCTACACTCAAGTGAGATTGCTACAGTTCCAAGAACAACAGACACACTACAAGATAACATAGAAACTCTTTTTCTATATAATATTACCGCCAGAAAATAGTTGTTTCTATTTTACCCTGGAGGGGCCTTGTAATCCTAAAAATTAGTGGGGGTCTTTGTACAAGGTAGCCCACACACACCAAATTTTTCAATAAATTTTCAATACATACCAAAATTTCTAAAAAATTTCTAAAAAATTTTACTATTATAATAGGGTATGATTAAATATTATTCTTAACTTTGCTAAATATTAATCTGAACTATGACTAAAACTATCTCTAAAAGAAAAGAAGAATTAAGGCTTCAAACCCCTGAAGGATTAAAAGATACATTTCCCTTGTATCCCACAGTTAGAAGAGAGGAAGAAGAAGGTAAAGTAATCTTTAGTACTCTGATAAGAAAAAGATATGATGGCCAGTATCATCTTATTCCTATGAAATATTCAGGAGAAACTGAAGCTAAAAGTATACATGGAATTCATGCTATGGCCCATAGATATCTTATGCTAGGAGTACTGACTAAGCAAGATGTGATTGACAATGATCAGATTAATGAAGTAGACAGATTAAAAACAAAAAACTCTTAAATAATAAGACTATGGCTAATAAAGATATTATGGCAACTTTTAGACCTGAAATAGATGGGCCAACTCTTCCTAACTATTGTATCCTTTCAGGTAAAAAACTTAGAGAGATATATGTAGTAAGAAAAAGAGAAATTCAAATAGTAGATTGGGTGGATACTGGTACAGAACCTTCTTGTGTTCCAGAATATATTATGCAAGGTCTTTTAGAACAATGGAATAAAGAAGCAGAAATTGCTTATCCTGGAGAAGGGGATTATAGAGTAAGAGTTTTAAATGAAGCTGGAGAACTTATTAGTATAGGGGATGATGTAGAGTTTCTTGTAGAAAAAGAACAAGTTGCTTTAGATATTTGTACTCCTCAAGTCCCTACTTGCCCTGATAGAGTTATTGTGTTTCAAATATGTAATGAGAATGCATTAAGAGATGATAATTTTGATATTTATTTGAATGGCACTTTCCTTGGACCTGTTGACTTAAGTACAGATGCTCAAGTAGGCTCTGTATTTATAGGTAATCTTGACCCTAGTTTAAATATTGTTTCTGCTGACTTTAGTTGTCCTATTATAGGGATGGCAGTGTATAGATTTGACCCTAGTATATTGCAATTAAGTAATACTATAAATATGATAAATACTCAAGCTAATGGTAATAATAATGCTGGAACTGTGGGAGTTAGGAATTATTTACTTTCAGGTACAGATTTAAGTTCTCCTTGTGTAATTGCTGATTTGACTTATGGTCCTCCTGATGGAGCAGATGCTATTTTGACTTTTGATTACACAGAATGTTGTCCATAATTAATAAAATAACTATATGAAGATAATACAGAAAGGAATTGTTGGGTTAAAAGATGCCCAATATTATATTTATCACTTAAGCATTATTAATCCTTTTTTACCTATTGAGTTGACTCCAAAAGAAAGAGAAATTCTTGGTACATTTATGTCATTTAAAGGGGATCTTGCTGAAAAAGATAGATTTGGAACCACATTTAGAAAGGAAGTAAAGAAAATGCTTTCAATGTCAGATGGTGGACTAAGTAATCACCTCTCTTCTCTTAAGAGTAAGGGGGCAATTAAAGAAGATTTACAAGGAATTGTACAAATTGCTAGTATTCTTCTTCCAGAAGAGAGACAACAAAACTATCAATTTAAAATAGTGCAAGAGTAATGAAATTATTACATCCTGACCTACTTGATGAGTATTATGAGTCTATCAAATCTCAATATCCTGGACTTACTAAAGGACAATGTAATGAAATTTGTTCTGCTCCTTTTATTGAAGTTAAACATGGGATAGAATCTGGAACTTTTGCTAATATTAGGTTGCAGTTTTTTGGTACATTTGTAGCTTATCCTAATAGATTAAGTTCTCAACTTAAGACTTATACTAAGATGTTTAAAGAACAAAAAATAAATGCTGTTAAATACTTTAAAAAGAAAGAATTACTTGAAGCAGCTTTAAAAAGAAAAGAAAATGAAAACAAAAGTAACCCTAAGTAATATTGTAGCCTATATCCAAGGGCATGTAAGAGAAAAACTTTTTTATAGTAAAAGGTTAAATTGGTTATTACCTCTGTATATTTTTGAGCAAATTAACTATAGGTTATTTGTAATGAATAAGGAATGTTACACCAATGGAGAATGTGTGCACTGTGGCTGCACAACACCTGCTCTTCAAATGGCAAACAAATCTTGTGGTGGCAAATGCTATCCACCCATGTTGAATGAAATTAATTGGTTTATTTATAAGAGTATTAATAATATTGAATTTAAGTATTGGAACTCTGCTAAACCAAGAGAATTTGAATTAAGAGTTTTCTAACACTAAAAGATTTTAATATGAGTTATTGGATAAACCCTGAAGTTAATCTGGGAATTATTAGAGCAGGTTCTCCTAAAAAAATAGTTTTTCAAGCTTCTGAAACTATCCCTACTATTAAACAGATTATCCCTTACTGTGGTTGTACTGCTACAAATTATGATGATAAGAGTAGACAACTATTTATAATTTATAGTAATGGAGTAATTCCTCCACAAGTACAAGGACCACAAGCAAGTATCAAAAAGATTAGTATTATTTATGAAGATAATACTGAAGAAGTATTAATCATTAAAGCAACAAGAATTAGATAATGGCAAATAGACTTACCATAGCAGATTACTTAAGATTAGCAAAAGCCAATCCAACAGTAGAAAAGGAATTTCAGTATTTTAAAGAATACATTTTTAATAGAACTCTAGTTTGGGAAGGAGTACCTAATCCTAAAGCAGGAGGTAATCTTCACAATGTATCTGGAGATTCTGGAGGGTATACTCTTTGGGGTATTGCCTACAATCACAATAAAGAGATGTTCAAAAATTTTGATGATTTTAAAGATACAACTTATGAAGAAGCTGCGGCTATTGCTTACACTAAATACTACAGAGCTATTAATGCTTTTATACTTCCTCTTGAATCTAGGCTTATGTATTTTGATATTGCTTACAATATGGGCAATAGCAGAGCTATAAGATTGATGCAAGGATGTGCTAAAGTCCCACAGGATGGAATAATTGGGCCTGCCACTAGGGAGAAAATGCAGTATGTAACAGAAGAATGTTTATACTTAGCTAGAAATACTACTTACAATAAATTAGTTAAAGCAAACAAGAGTTTAAATAAATTCTTAAAAGGATGGTTAAATAGATCAACAGCAATTTTTAAAATATAGCTCATGGCTCAAAAATACAGAATGTACATAGGAACAGTATTGACTTATTTTCAAATAGGAGTTAATGTGATTGGTCTACCAGACTTTCATATTCATGCTAGGATTATGTCTAAATCAATTAGAGAAACTGAACTTCATTTATACCAATAAGATATGCTACCAATTGAATTACCAATTTATTTCAATACAGAGGAGACTGCTAACTTAGAAAAGATGGGTATAGACTCACATGTAAAGAATTGCGAGATAAGGTTAATGACCTTCTTTGCTATCAATGCTATAGGTTCTGCTAAGGAACCTGATGGTTTTGAATATGGAATTATTTATACAGGAGATGAAAGTTTCTCTAGTGTGTATACTTATAAAGAACTAAAAGAATTACTAAACCCTGAACAACAAAGTATATGAAAAACTTTAAATTAACTAGAGAAAACACTTTTAAAGACCTAGAAATAATATTTTTAAAATTAGATAAAAACATTGTTTTTGAAACAAATGATTTTGGTTTAATCTT
>ERZ724509.561-NODE-561-length-15762-cov-4.458840_pt1 | contig 15762 bp, 15 predicted proteins | sample MGYA00376042_ERZ724509 | MGnify/ENA primary metagenome ERZ724509 (study PRJEB28724, sample SAMN07190887) | wastewater metagenome | isolation source: effluent of sewage treatment plant in Hong Hong | place: USA: Christiansburg, Virginia | collected 2016-03-01 ...
TGTACTGACGCAGTAAACACCGTATCCTACGCAACTATTGATGCAAATGGTGCGCTGGGAACCTGGACTAATACCACTGCAGCACTTCCTGGTGATCGGGCATGGGGCAAATTGCTATCGGCGGGAGGGACACTCTATTATCTTGGGGGACAAACAGACACTGCTACCGACTACCGGACAGAGGTTTATTGGGGGACTCCTTCTAGCGGCAATGTATCCACATGGAGCACGGCAGCTAACGGTATACCGAATGCTCGTACCAAGTTTGGCGCAGCTAGCTGGAATAACAGATTGTATGTCGTTGCTGGTGAGGGAACAGCCGGAACGTGTAGCGCTGGTGCATGTACTAATGTTTACGTCAGCCCTCAACTAAATTCCGGGGGGGATATTGGTTCCGCCTGGAACACGACAAGCACCTCCATTAACGTGGCCAGAAGTGGCCTCGCCGTCACTGCATACGCTAACAACCTCTACTTATTTGGCGGCTACGACGGTACAAGTTATTTCTCCGATAGTCAGTTCGCTCAGATTAACGCAACAACAGGACTTGTCGGAAGTTGGACCTACTCAACAAGCCTTCCGGCACCAATCGCATTCGGTGAATCATTTGCCGCAAACGGATATATGTACCTTGTTGGTGGGCGAAGTAGCAACTATGCGTGTGACCCAACGACATTCGTGGCACCCATTAGCGCCAACACAACAATCGCAACTGGAAATAATCCAACAGGTATCGGCGCCTGGTACGAGGCGAACCAGAGGTTTAGTGGCGCTCGGTATGGTAATGGAGTGGCGTACAGTGATGGAAAAGCCTATGTCAGTGGCGGTGCATGTGCATCCGCTCCAGCTGGTCCATCGGTTACTTCGGTCACCACCACAAATACCGGTGCTGGATTTGCAACCGACAGCACGACACATAACGTTACTATGCCAGCGACGACTGCTGCGGGCGACCTTTTGCTGATGTTCTACAGCTACGACAGCAACGGGCCACCGACCGTCACTGACCCAGACGGAGCTGGTGGCTGGACGGTACTTTCGGCAGTAAACAGTGCAACAAACGGTGCCTTTGGATCGGTGTGGGCAAAAGTTGCGACCGGAAGTGACGGGGCGACGGTTAACTTTGCAACATCAAATACACAGAGTGCTGCTGCACAGGTATACCGTATTGCCGCAAATAGCTGGTCTGGAAATATATCGACGGGTATATCAGTAGGAAACGCTGCAGGATCAACCAGCGCCGCCCCTAACCCACCTTCGCTCACTACCTCATGGGGTTCAGACGTGAACCGATGGTTTGTGTATGCGGCTGGTGGAACGCATACTGGCGTTACGACGTATCCGACAAATTACACAAGTGGTACTTATGCGAATGGTAACACCGGGACCAACGGAGCGAGTGTTGCAACTGCTACTCGCCTCCTGACTGCAGCCACCGAAGATCCTGCAGCATTTGCGATGGCAAACAGCCAAACGAGCGTCGCCTTTACTGTCGCTGTCAGACCCGCAGCGCCCACACTTACCTACACAGGTGCTGACGAAGTCCAACAAACCGCCCTTCTTTCGCAGCCACAGATTGCTCGTTATTCATTGTTAATGGATACCGACACAGACGTATACCCAAACGCTTGGGTGATGAGTGGTATCGATAACTCGGTCGGCGCAAAGTGGCAGCTTAAATACCGATCTATGTCCAATACGACAACAAACTGTACATCACCTGCGATGACAACATGGGGTCAAGAGACGATATTTGGTAACGTGAGTCTGTTTACTCCTGGAGTGTATATCCCAAAAAACGCGGCAGGAACTAATATTAACTGTTCACGGTTCTTCTTCTTCAATGTGGCAGTCGACAGTTCCCAGGCCTACGGGTATCCCGATGATGTGACGCGGGGGCCGACCATCGATAGCCTGACCCTTCAATTCACCGGTGACCCATCAAAACGACTTATGCATGGACGAACATTTACCGGTGGTCTGCAGCAACCAGTGGATACTCCGTATTATAGCTTCTAGTCTATAATGAGATAGATAATGAGCGACTCACATAAGCAACAGCCCAAAACGCGCAACACTCACACTATTGAGATTAAACTTGAAGTCCCGCAGTTCAAAAAAACAGAGGCAATCGCGAAAAAAACTCACCAAAAAGCAAAAAAACTCTGGCAATATAAGACATTCAGACTAATCCTCGCTCTTAGCTTTATCGTCGTCATAGCCTTAATTACGGTGACCATTCTGACACGCAATCAATCTCAGGATACGCCTACTGCAAAAGATGGCGGGTCACCCGTCAGTCAGCAAGATCTCGATGCACAAGTCCCTTACTACGAGACTCTCATTCCTGTGGGTAAAACGATTGAGCAACTTGGCGGTTGGACCCGATCAAGTCCTGTCGACCGAAACGCCGGCTTTGTGTACGTGGACTATATCCGTGAAAATCGTATCACTGTCAATCAACAAATTTTGCCCGAAGACTTCAAAACTGATACTAACGTGCAGATGGATGCGCTGGCTAAAAGCCTCAACGCGACAGAAGTGCTCACTGTTGGGGGCTTAATGGTGCATATTGCGAGTTCTTCAAAGGGGCCACAAACTGTTCTGTTTAATGAAAAAGGGCTGTTAGTGTTTTTGCGCTCAAGTGTCAAACTATCCAATGATGATTGGATTGGATATATTAATTCTCTTCAGTAGCCTTCGTTGATACAACCAAATCACCAATCACAACTGCTGACTTTTTTTCTAGTTCGCACGTAACCTTTGCGGGCCACTTACCCTCAGGTGCCGTAGCATCTACTGTCCATGTCCAGGACACAATACCAAAGTCGTCGGCAACTTTCTTGATAAGCCCAGAGTCTTTGCTTGCTATCTTGTTATACTCAACAAGTATTTCGCACGTTGCAAGAGGCTTTGTCTTCACAATCATCGAGACATTTTGGCCGGGAGCAGCTGGTGACGTCAAAGACTGGACTGCTGCACCAATAGGTGAGTTTGATGGTGCAGGCGCACGCAATTGCTGAGCTTGTTGTGTACTCTGCGTAGATTCTTCAACTTCAACTTTTGGAGGCGGCGTCTGTCCCATGTACCAGGTATACGCAGCACCTGCACCAACAAGCACAATCACAACGACAGCCGTGCCTATCAGCGTGTTGCGGATAAACCGAACTGCGCGCTTTTTCTTACTGAGAACCGGCTTCGGTTGGTCTTCTGGGTCGCTGCTATTGTTTTCCATGGTACTGGTCAATAGATGCGCTGACTTTTCCGTCTTTCTTTAAGTTCTCAAAGAATAGCACTTGGTCTTTACTAATAATCATTGCGTCCTCGGGACCATGAACCTCATCGCCAAGCTTAACTAACTGAACATCAGCTGCTGTCTCACTTGCTGTTGCTTGTGGGTTTGACTCGGTTGCTTTTGTTTGCAAATAAAAGACATCTGTCAGCTTCATGTAACTGTCATTCAATGTCTGTAACTTACCAAAGTAAACCTGACCGTTCGTAAAGAAGACGGCCTGGTACTTGCCAGTGTCAATTGTTCCGCCGGTACTCGCTCGGTAAAAGAACAGTGCGACAACGACGACGATAGCAATCAATGCAACAACGACTGCAGACACAATGACTGTTTTTGCCCGTACCTTTTTACGTTTGTTCTTTTTATCTGGTCCATTTGTATGGATTTGTTCACCCCTATTTGTTGGTACTCCGTGATTAGTATGAACCGGTACATTATCCATTGCAGTATCTCCCTATTTCCCTTAACAACTCGTTATATCAATAATACCATGAGGGGTATGACTGCACCTAGGCCAAATCGGTGTAATTGCCTATAATACAGTGTAGTGAAACATCGTATCGGTATATACTCTGGGGCGTTTGATCCTATTCATAAAGGCCATATTGCATTTGCCCTTGAGGCAATGCGTGAATGCGGGCTTGATGGCATTGTGCTGCTACCCGAAGCTCAACCACGACACAAACCATCAGTATCGCCACTAGGGCAACGGGTCGAACTAATCAAAAAAGCTATCGGGAATGAAGAGGGACTCAGCATCTTTATCCCGAGGTCAAAGCAGTTTACCGTAGCACAGACGCTCCCCGAGCTCATGTCACATTTTAATGACAGTAACCTAACGCTCCTGCTTGGATCAGATGTGCTGCGTACATTCTCAAACAGTTGGAGTAAGTTAGAAACGTTATTACAAAACGTCCACTTAGCAATCGGCTTGCGTGATCATGACACGACAGCGTATGTGCAAAAGGCTATACGCGACCTTGAGAAAGAGTACGGCGTACCTATCACCTACTACATCGTCGAAACGCCTCACAAGCACGTATCATCGTCGGCAATACGAAAGGTCGACTAGATGTTATCGAGTGATATCCTTGAACAGCAATTTGGCGAGACCCAACTGATGATTTTGCACCAAAATCAATCAAAACGTATTATCGAGACGATTGCGAGCAGCGACAAATCAGTGCTAGAACTGTCCATTGTGACGTTTAACACAGCAAGTCTTACATATTTTGCCGATGTCCATCAAACAGTTGTCGGCGGAGTCTCAATGGGAAAGGCGTTCAAAAACGCTGGCATACAATTTGAGCGTAAGGTTAACTCTATCGTTCATAGCGCATTGCCACCCGATTTAGCAAAAGAGTTCAACCATGACGGAGTCGCAACAATCATCGATGTTGATATATTTGCGGGCGACAGCAAGCAGCACTATTGTCACATCCTAGAAATATATAGTCCCAAGGTTATCTGGCCTGAATAACACGCAACTTACGGACGAAGTGTGCCGGCAAATACCTGCCATGCCAGTAGCGACTTTGCGACAAGACTAAGGATAATGTAGGTGAGTTCGCCGTAGAGATAGTTCTTCCATGGACCAACTTTTTTGTACTGCAGTACCATATTGAGTGCAAAACAGTTAAAGAACAAGAATATCGATACAAATATGCCGTACACAAACGCTGGTGCTTCGCTACCGTTATTGGCACCAAGCCACAGTACAAACGCAATCACAACCCATGGAATAGCCCCGGCAAGGCAGCCAATCCAATAACTTAACCAACTGGTCTTCTTGGTGGTTTGGTTGTGTACTTCCATCACCCAACCCAGCAAGTTCATAATCGCGACAAGGCCAAATAACATCAGCAAGCTCATCAGGTCATAAATACCAACCAGTAGTGCAATTGCGACAATCATTATACTTGCAGAGAACGAGTACTCAACCCAACGTGCAATATTAATACCTTTGGCAAGATGAGCATTGTATTGCTTGTTAAATATCGTTGCGACGCTAAAGTGTGCTGCTGCACAGATAAACAAGAATACCGCAATCAACAGGGGCAGTGATAGGTCAAATAACACCTTTGTCGCTGGCTCAAGGCTTTGTGTTGCGGGGTTAAATGACAGATAACTACCACTCACCGGCAGCAGGAACTCTTTACTCAGTGCCAGCACAGCAAGTCCCTGGGTTAGGTGTAGGAACCCGGCAATAATATTAAACCTGCGTAACCTTTGTGGAGTGATCGCCTTAGTCATATCTACACTATACCATAAGCATATTTGATTGTATGATATACGTATTATGACAACCGACATCCAATCGTATAACAATGCTCAAGCAGCCGAGGACAAAGCCATCTGCGAGACACTATATCAGATCATTGATGATAACTTGCCGAATGCAGAGAGTAAGATCTGGCACGGTCACCCTGTCTGGTTCCTCGATGGCAATCCAATCGTGGGCTATGCCAAACTAAAAAGCGCCGTACAGTTATTATTCTGGAGCGGGCAATCATTCCCTTCTGCCGGACTCACACCCGAAGGCAGCTTTAAAGCAGCCGAGGCGCGATATACGGATGTCGGTCAAATAAACACCGGCGACCTGAAAAAATGGCTAACGGACTCTGCCACCATCCAATGGGATTATAAGAACATTGTTAAAAAACGCGGTCTACTCGAGCGCTTAAAATAATAGCCATTCTTTATTCTTTATTCTTTACTTACCTGTACCTCAAGGTTGAATTGCATTCGTTTCATATCAAACAAAAAGACCCTATCGTTAAGGGTCTTTTTTATAATGTCTTGGCTCCGACGGCTGGACTCGAACCAGCAACCTCGAAGTTAACAGCTTCTTGCTCCACCATTGAGCTACGTCGGAATACAAGGGCTATTATACCCTTACCCCCGTCACAGCGTCAATGCTATTGAATGCGCAGTGCCTCTAATTGACGAGTCAGTTCGGCAATGTTGCCCCAGCTGGACCCGCTGGTCATGATCACTAATACATACGTGCCGCTACTGGCATACACAATCCCAGCATCATGCAGTAGTGCGTCCAAAAACCCGACCTTGTCCGCCACTGTCCCAGCCACTCCTTTGGGAATGCCCTGACGATAGATATTACGCTTCATGGCGTTAATTAAAATGTCGCGATTACTCTGTTGTTGCAAAATCTGGCCCGTTTGCAACTCGGCTAGCAACAGCGCCAAATCCTCAGCGGTCGTCTTAATCCCATCACTTCCCAGGAAAGATGTGTTGACTGCCCCAATTGCTTTAGCCTCGTTCGTCAGTGGCCGATACCCAATTTTATCCAGCAGCGCATGGGCACATTCATTATCGGACACAACAATCATGTCATCAAAACATTTCGTCAAATCACGACCACCCTGCACCTGGTCAGTCCATTTCCATTCGCCCGATTCGATACGTTTTAGCGTGCTATACGCAATAAACAACTTATACGTACTTGCTGTCGTGAACGACGTATCACCGTTATAGGTTGCCCGGCGATACTGACCAGACAGTTCGGTCAATGCAACGCCGTACGTGCCGGCATGTGTCTGTGCAAAGTTTTGCATCAATGCCGACAAGCCAACATGTGTTGGGCTATATGCCCGTGTATACTGTAGCGTCGGTGCAGTGGCCGATGTCTGGACCACTGCCACCGGCAGTTTTCCCAAAACAGCATCCTTTAACGACGCCAGTGTCGCCACGACGTCAAGTGTCCGGCCGCTTGCGCCCGTTTGACGTGACGTTTCGACAAAATCATATGTCGCAATCGTCGTCACGCCTGGCTGTGTGGCGACTTTACTGGCAAACTGTTCGTTCAAATACGCGCTCGCGCGGTCACTACTAAATGAATAGTCCAGCACGCCTCCGCTAGTGCTAAAGTCCAGCCAGCTCACTAATGTATCGCGCGCAATGATTACCTGACTGTCAGCTGCGGTCACACTCAATCCATTTTTGATAGCATTTTCAATAGTGGTGGCCAACCCTTCGGCGTCTATATCATCAATATCGGCAGGACGGACCACGACCGGCATCCTTATGCTCGACGATCCTGTGATGGTCATCTGCATATCACTCAGCGTCTGGGTCAACTCAGGTAAACTACAGGTTCCTCCTGGCACGCTTTTTCCCACCGCCAGCTTGTTGTCGATGACTGTCACACTTGCATTCTTTGGTGCCACGCTACATGACTGACCAAATTGCTGGTTAATATATGCCGCCAACGCTGTCGTGTCGCGTTGGTATTCGGGTGACGATGCGGGTTTGACGAACGCATGTGCCCATACAATCGATGTCGGAACAATACGCAGATACCAAGGGTAATCCATGCTAGCTATGCGTGATTCATTCTTGACTACCAACCCAACATCCGCAGGCTGTGGGGCACGGTACGGACTATCACTTTCACCAAAATAGATATCGATTGGCGTACTGTTATAGCGTTCGTCTAGTACCTTCGCAGCATCAGCTTGGCTCCATCCACCCAACCATACATCATCAACACTCGCCAGGGGCAGCAACTTGTCAGCCGGGTACAGCAGCTGACCAATAACAATCAGCACTAATACGCCCACAGCACCAAATACCAGCCATTTCTTTGGCGGTACAATACGCCGATACACACCCCTATACCACTCTTTGATCATTCTTATGCCTAGTATAGCGCGCGCAGGTTGCCGCGTCGAACCGTACCGGTGTTAGCGCTTAATAATATCACTCAGTCGAGCCCGCATGGCGACATGCGCGTCCTCCAGGCCCAGTATCTTCAATGCACCAATCAGCACGTACAATTCGTCCAGCACTTTGTCGTCATGCTGTTTTTCAAGTGCATCAAAACGCTCCGTCACGGCGTTGATAATCCACTTCTCCTGCGTCGGTGTGACAGATTTGCGTGTCGATGCATCATCCAAATGGGTCGTCACGACCTCAAGCGATCGGGCCGAGTTATCGCGTTTACGCAAATATCCTTTGGTGATCAAACCGTCGATATGGATTGCCACGGTCGATACCGATTTATATCCCAATGCCCGCATGATCTCGCGGTAACTAGGCCCATACCCATGTCCCTGGATAAACCCATCAACAAAATTTAACAGCTCGCGCTGACGCTTGGTTGATCGGTCATTATTCATCACTTTCCTCCTCCCTATACCCCATCGGGCTTCCAATGGCTAATCCCGCCAGTCCCCACCACACAATTGATACGGTATCATCAACCCAAATAGGTAACAGCATGTTAATCAACACCAGCCCGATACCACTGGCAAATACCCCTAGCGCCAACCAATCGCTTCGGCGTTGCCACAGCCTTGCAAACACACCAATCAGTATCATGACAAACACAATCAGCCCGGCCCATCCAACCTCATGCGCAATATACAAAAACTGATTTTCGATAATCAGCGGCTTGTCACCCAGGAGCGACGCCGACCCAGTACTCCCCACGCCAGCACCAAATGGTTGCTGGATCATCAAGCGGATACCATCTTGCAGCGATAACAAATGCCCGTCGTTCGACGTGTTTGGCGCACCGGTTGTCGGATTGTCGTGCAAGATCACGTTGGCAACAAACGTGCTGTCACGGGCAACAAACAACCCAATGCCTATCGCGGCCACTATTGCCGCCGTAATAATCCAGGTCTTGCGGTTAAACCGATGCCATAGCGTGACGGCCAGTACGACGGCTATCGCAAACACACCAGCAATCAGTGCGCTTCGTGAATAACTGGTCCACAGCGCTGTCATACCACCAGCCAGCAGAATCAATGCCAGTGGCAGTGGTCGCTTTAACTTGCTGTGATCACCCCGCATCCAAAACGCAAACAATAGTGCCAATACCACAACTGCATATGCCCCCAATGAATTTGGGCCCCTTAGCGTACTGTTAATGCGTATATAATTATCGTTCTGATCAACCGTCAGATATGGCGCGATGCTGTCTGGACCATACCCGATGTACTTTAATACATCAATTGGCAACACGAATACTTGCAACAGTGCAAAAATCACCACGACCAACGCGCCAATCACACCAATTTGCAAGAACGTTTTACGGAAGCCTGGGTATAATCTGATCGCAACATATACCAGCACAAAAAACAGCATGTAGCGCAGGTCAATCAACACGCCAGCAACGGTCGATATCAGCGACTGTGGCATAAACGCCGCCGATAACAGATGTAATAGCGCGTACACGCCCACGGCAATCATCAACGGTTCACCCAGGATCGACAACCGCTTCTTATCCCATAACAGCACCAGCATCGGCACCAGTGCCAACCCCATCAATATTTCTTTCCATGACCGGATCAACAGTTCATATCCTGGCAGCAGTGTGCTCAACCCCACACTGATCGGTGCGTGCAGGACAATCCCGCCAAATATCACCAGCAGTATCCCCAGGTATGCCTTCTCGATAATCGATAGTGTCATCAGGCGTTTCATTACCTCTTATTGTAACTCAGAAAATGATATAATGATGGCTAGTCATGCGCAGCGGAAATAACAAATTCTACAGTCTTATCTTGATCATCATCGATACCTCCATTCTGCTGGCAGCTTTTACGCTTGCCTATATCCTGCGCGTTCAATATGATCCACGCCCACTGGTCGCCGACGTCCATGCCTATGATTACCTATATTCATTTCTGCTGATCATTCCCTTTTGGATTCTTATCTTCGCTTCCCTTGGTCTTTACCAACCCAACACCTATAACCGCCGACTGGTTGAATGGGCAAAAATTGGCGTTGGATCATTCATCGGCATCCTACTGGTTATTGGTTGGCAATATGCCAGCGACACCGACATTCTGCCAGCACGTTTGGTGGCCGTCTATGCACTTGCTGGATCATTTATCCTTATTGTCGTTGCCCGTGAGGTGTTGCGTGCTGTGCGCAGCCTGATGTTCCGCTTCGGCAAAGGCGTTCGCCGCGTTCTGATCATCGGTCAAACCGATACCACCAATGACATCGCCATCAGTCTGGCCGACACCCGTAAAAGTGGATATGAGATTGTCGCCATCGCTGGACCAAAAAAGAACTTGCCACAGCACCTGAACGTTCACCACTATTCACTGCTCGAATCTGCCCTGCGTGACATCGACATCAATGCCATCAATACTATTATTCAAACAGACCTGTACGATGCGCCCGAACGCAACCAAAAGATTCTAAACGCCGCGCAGACACATCATATACAGTACAGCTTTATTCCAGGCGAAGCCGAATTCTACTCAGGTAAAAACGATGTTGATGTGTTCCTTGGCTATCCAATGATCACTGTCCACCAAACACCGTTGGTTGGTTGGGGAGCAATTGTTAAACGTATCTTTGATTTTATTGTCAGTCTGGTTTTGGTCATTATATTGTCGCCGCTATTTCTTGTCATCGCGTTACTTCAAAAAATACTCAACCCTGGCAAGATATTTTACGTCAACGAACGCCTGTCACAGTTCTCGCGTCCGGTCGGCCTGCTAAAGTTTCGTTCGATGACGCACCTGAAAGGTTGGGATTCACACAATGTTGATGATGCCGCCGAGTTTCGTGCCATGGACCGCGAAGACCTAGCCATTGAATACGAAAAATATCAAAAGGTCGGTAACGACCCACGTGTTAACGCGTTCGGCCGCTTCATCCGCGCAACGTCCATCGACGAGTTACCCCAGGTATTTAATGTTCTGATGGGTGACCTTAGTCTCGTTGGCCCACGACCAATTCTGCCACAAGAATTAAAGTACTCTAAGGGTCGCTCGGCGCTGCTTCACAGTGTCAAATCGGGTGTCACTGGCCTGTGGCAGGTATCAGGTCGCAGCGAACTATCATTTGACGAACGTATCGAGCTTGAACTGTTTTATGCTCAAAACTGGACGTTTTGGTTGGACATTAAGATTCTGCTCAAGACTGTCCTGGTTGTTTTCCGTCGCAGAGGGGCGAAATAGTGCCAACGCCAAAAATTGTTATTGTTGCCGACTGGTTAACGAACCTGGGCGGTGCCGAACGAACGCTCGCCGCCATACATGAGGCGTTCCCTGATGCCCCTATCTTTACATCTGTGTACGAACCAACCAAAGAGCTCGCCGAGCTGTTCGTTGGGGCCGACATTCGCACTACCTGGATCCAAAAGTTTCCAAAGTTCCTGCGTCGTCTGCACAAGTGGTTTCCAGTCGTCCGCGTCTGGGCCTTTCGCTCGCTTGATCTATCCGAATACGACATCATTCTGGCCAGCACCATCGCCGAATCAAAACATGTTAAAAAATCTCGTCCCGGCCAAGTGCTGATATCGTACTGCTATACCCCTGTTCGTTATTACTGGAGTCACTATAATGAATACCGCCACGATCCGGGCTTTGGCAAAATGAACTGGGCTGTCAGGTTACTTATTCCCATTTTTATGCCATCGCAGCGCAAGCTCGATTACAAAGCAGCGCAAAACGTCGATGTGTTTGTTGCTATCTCAACCGAAGTACAAAAGCGTATTAAGAAGTACTATGGAAAACCGTCAACCATCATTCACCCGCCTGTCGACGTCGATCGTTTTACGCCTGCCCGCGTGCGCGGTGATTACTACGTCGCCCTTGGTCGCCAGGTACCGTATAAGCGCATCGACCTGGCCGTTGTGGCTGCGACTAAACTGGGTATCCCTCTACGCGTCTATGGCAACGGCACCCAGCACCAACACCTAGTCGACGCAGCCGGCCCCACCGTGCAGTTTTTCACGGATCGTTTTGGTGATGCTTCCGACACAGCCGTGGCAGACGCGCTCAACCACGCGAAAGGCTTTATCTTCCCGACCGAAGAAGACTTTGGCATTGTCCAAGTCGAAGCCCTAGCGGCCGGCGCACCCGTTATCGCCTACAGCAAAGGTGGCGTCATGGACATCATCCAAGATCGTGAAAGTGGTGTGCTATTCCACCGTCAAAACGTCGATGCCGTCGTTGATGCCATCAAAAAGGCCGAACATATCGATTTTTTACCCGGCACCTTGCGCCGAAAGGCAAAGCGCTTTGATAAAAGTTTATTTATCACCAAGATTCGTAAGATTGTTGCCGACACTCAACCCAACCGTAAATAGTGCCCGCAAATAGCAAATACCAGGTCCATTTTTGGGTTGCTTTACATTTGTTCTGATGTGTGGTATAATTATGTAAAATATGATCGACTCCCATCTAAAACAAACAGAGCTAACACAGCCCGCAGAAGGAGCAGAAGGACTCTTACCTTTTGATGAATTCCTAAAAGCTCATCCGTCAATCGTAGACCAAATCAAACTTATAGATGACATCCGGACAAAAAGAGCAGAGTTCGACGAACTATCGATTAAAGCACGAGGCTACCAGCTTCTTACCTCTAATCTTGACCTACCAAAACTGTCCGACATAGAAGGCTTTTTGGGTATTGGACACGAAAAGGCGGCTTTTTTGGTGGATGGAGAATATGTACTGAAGAGTCAAAATAACATCTTCCCCATATCGCCACCCGAAAAGCAGATCCAAGCACTTCGTGCCGGTATTGGCGTTGAAGGCCTGGAACAATTGGTCACTGCAGATCTTAGTACTGGTACAATCGTCACAAAGCTAGCAAAGGGGCGCTCACTCCCTACGATTCCGTCTAAAGAGCTGGTTGGTAAAATAAAGAAAGAACACCTTAAAAAACTTAAGGCGACCCTGCAGTGGATGAGCGAAAATATGCTTGAGTACGACAACGCATACAATATCCTGTTCGACCCACAAGAGGGATTCACAATCATCGACTACCGTCCACCCATCGCACTTGGCGACGGCCAGCCCAGCGCAAACCCCGACGACGATAATTACAGCGCCGGCTATGCACACTTCCGTCAGTCACACACCCTGGACCAATTTTTGAAGAATGTACTGACAAATGAGTCTAGGACTAACAAGTCCTCCTCATATGATACACACGGAAACCTACAAACATACGTGGTGCCAACCATTGGACGATCAGTCGTAAAAATGCTTGTTCCAAAAATCAAATAAGAGATCGTGCGTCGCTATTCAACCGTCACGCTCTTTGCCAGATTTCGCGGTTGGTCGACATCATTGCCACGCTCTACCGCTACATAATACGCAAACAGCTGCTGAGCAACGTTAATCACTAATGGCGCCAGCAAATCCAGCTTTGTATCGATACGAAGCGTCGCCTCGGCATCAATATCATGTTTGCTATTGGTCATTACCAAAACATGACCGCCACGCGCATTCACTTCTGACAGCGCACTCAGTGTTTTATCGAACAGCCAGTTATCGATCAAAAGTGCAACCTCAAAAAAGGTATCATCGACCAATGCAATCGGACCGTGCTTTAACTCACCCGCGGCATAGCCTTCGGCCTGTATATATGATATTTCTTTCAGTTTTAAAGCACCTTCGAGTGCGACCGGAAACAATGTGTCGCGACCAAAATACAAAGCGTGCTCATAGTGCGCATACTTTTTGGCAAGTTCCGCTATCTCATCCTTATACGTCGCAATCGTTCGCTCGATCTCTTCCGGCAACTTGGATAGTTCGCTAATGTACTTCGCAACGTCTTGCTGGCTTGCGCCCTTCGCTTGGGCAATCTGAATGCCAAACATTGTCATGGCGGCAACCTGTGAGGTAAAGGCTTTGGTCGAAGCAACTGATATCTCTGGACCAGCGTGGACATAGACACCACCATCGACTTCGCGTGCGATGGTCGATCCAACCGCGTTGATGATGCCCAATGTCCTGACACCACGCTGCTTAATTTCGCGCAGGCAGGCCAGTGTATCTGCTGTTTCACCAGACTGCGACACAACCAATGCGACCGTGTTCTTTGGCAGGTGAAATGATCGATAGCGCAGTTCTGATGCAACCGCAACGTCGATCGTCAACCCATCGACCAGCTGCTCTAAATAATATGACGCCTCTAGGCCTGCGTAATATGCCGTTCCGCAGCCAATAATCGTAATGTGTTCAATCTCTGACAGTTCTTGCTGAGTCATATTTAACCCACCCAGCCTGACCGTATTGTCATCTGTGTTAATACGTCCGCTTAGTGTTGAACGCAGCGTTTGTGGCTGCTCACTAATCTCTTTTAACAAAAAGTGATCATAGCCCTGTTTCTGTATCGCCTGCATATCAACTTCAATGGTCTCAACACGTGCCGATACAGGCTGCGCAGCCAAATCTCTTAGTTCAACGTTGTCTTTATGACAAATCGCAATCTCACCGTCATTTAAATAGATAGCCTGCGTGGTGTATCCAATCAAGGCAGAGGCATCGCTCGCAATATACGTCGTATCATCACCCACACCAATAATCAGCGGGCTGCCTTTGCGGGCTGCAATAATCTGGTCGGGTTCGCGCGCAGAAACAACAGCAATGCCGTATGTGCCGACGGCCAACTGCAGCGCCTGGGTGACTGCGTCGACTAAACTCGTTTCTTTATCGTAAAATGACTCGATTAGCGCGGCCAACACCTCCGTATCTGTCTGACTGACAAATGTATGGTCTTTCAGCTCGGCCTTAAGCTCTTTGTAATTTTCGATAATGCCGTTGTGCACCAAATAGATATCGCCAGCCCTATGCGGATGCGCGTTCGTTTCGGACGGTTCACCGTGCGTCGCCCACCTGGTGTGGCCAATACCGACCGTTCCGTCGGATGGATGAGCGCTCGCTAGCGCATCCAGTTCAGCAACTTTACCTTTTGCCCGGTATAGCGCCGGACCGTCAGCACCAATTGTCACGATTCCCGCCGAATCATATCCGCGGTATTCAAGACGCCGAAGACCGCTAATCAAAAATGACTGAGCTTCTTTTTCACCAATACATCCAACAATTCCACACATAGTCGCTCCTTATTTTGCGTGCCCAAGGGCCTGGTTAATTCGTGTTGATGAGTCTGCCTTCCCTTTGCCGCTGACATTAAACAGCATCGTAATATTTCGTGCAGCACAGACTTCACCCTCTGGGATCTCTTTTACAGAATCTTTATCCCCATCATTGACAAAGAAAAGCTCGTCATTTGGATATTTATCCGCAATCATACCAAGTGTCTTAATTTGACTTGGATCCTGGTCAATACTCAGTATCACCTCGTCAACGTCGCGAAGTGAGCTCATCAATCGCATCCTATTATCTTGATCAAGGATTATCTTCCCTTTCTTCTGAATCTGTTGTACGTCGTTATTCACGATAACAATCATATGATCTCCAAGTGGTCGCGTTGCTTCGATCATATCAAGGTGTCCGCCGTGAAGTGGGTTAAAATACCCGCTCAGAATGTTTATTTTCATAATATTTATTATATAACGGGAAGACGAATAGGTCGCTATAATTCGTTCACCAATATAATTCATCACAAGCGGTGAAGCGTTTATTCATGTGACCACAACATACCCAGTAGAAAGCTACTCTATTCCTTGAAACATTGATTGCTTATACCAAATAATGTTATAATACATATGGTTATAGCAAAACATTCAA
>ERZ724509.564-NODE-564-length-15665-cov-3.581935_pt1 | contig 15665 bp, 21 predicted proteins | sample MGYA00376042_ERZ724509 | MGnify/ENA primary metagenome ERZ724509 (study PRJEB28724, sample SAMN07190887) | wastewater metagenome | isolation source: effluent of sewage treatment plant in Hong Hong | place: USA: Christiansburg, Virginia | collected 2016-03-01 ...
CCCCGCGGGGAACGCATGCTTGCCAAAGAGGCCGGCTCCTAGGAACTCACCTTCTACAGAGAAACCCTTGTCCTTATATCGGACCTTATTCCCTTGGTGCTTTCCAGTCTCGGCATCGAACAAAGGGTACTTGGCAAGGAAGGTATCGTTCTCATTGCCTACGTGTATCTTGTATCGTTCGATTGTCTCTTTGGTCAAGCCGCGGTCCTTAAACGGACGATACACTTCTGTAACGTCAGTAAACGGAGTCACATCTTTCTTAGTGGTAGCCATTTCCATAGCGCTGCTACTACTGTCATCATTCATGTTATCATTATCAACCTTTATATTTACGCCGCATGAGAAACACTTTCCCCAGCCATTGTCCTGTATGGAAAATGCGTCTGATGAATTACATTTCGGGCACGGCAGGTGCGACTTCTGCTTCTTCATTGTTTCCCCAATCATCATTAAAATCCAATGGGTCTGCTTCATTCAATTGAATGACTCCTTCACGAGGAGGAAGTTCCCCTCCAAACTGAGCATTTCTCACGCCGTCTTCCCATACCTCAGGACGCCATTCGCGGACGTTGAGACGTTGTTCTACTACATTTAGCACCCCTCGGTCCATTACCTCGACTCTCCGAGCATCGTTCGCTTGTATACCAATTGCTGCGGCAGTAGTAAACATTCCTTTAGTCTTCCATGAACCATACGTAAGTATCTCTGGCTCAATCTTTAGTTTGAAACCTCCGACTACTCCCATGTTATTCCGATTGTACCAAGACCGAATGCGTCGAGAAGTGTTCTGGTCATCAGACTCGATAACCCTGTTGTCCATGCAGTTGCGGAACTGCTGGCTTACAAACACCTTGTCGTCCTTGTAATACGCCTTGGTCAACGGCCAATCGAAACCCTGTTCCACAAAGCCAAGAGGATTATCTTTGATTTCAGCACTGTCCTTACGATAGATTAACTGATACGTGTTCTCTTGTATCCGCATAGGGTCGTCTTGTTCCCCGCGGAAGGCGTGTTCGTACACAAGGAAGTTGTTCTCCATATCCTTGTATGCTGGATTATGAACAGGCCAAGGGGTTTCAAAACCACCAAGATGTTGAAGACCTACTCTCTCATGAAGATTGTAATTGAGAAGAGCAATGTAGTCAACACGCTCATCATCATCTAAGTCTGCAATAGGACTCATGTCTAGGAAGATGTCATAGTCCTTAGGCTCAAGACCTAGTAGACCATCGCGGACTGCCCCTCCTGCAATCAGATAAGGGAGTTCAACAGTTTCCTTCAACGCTTCATCTAAGAATTTAAGGTTAGTAAATACCCTATCAGTAATAGCTTTATTAAAAGTATATTCTTCCCTATTACTAACCTCAACCCCTGTACGGATATTATATCCCGAATTCATAACCTTGTCAAGAGCTTTCTTCAACATCGGTCTTATCCTCCTGATTGTTAATCATTAAAAGTTCGAACTCTAGCTGGTCGTCAATGATGCCTTCTGGCTCATGACTAAACACCTCACCTATTACATCTAGGCAACGGCCGCAAGGGTCCCAGTCTCCGTGGTCACGGTTAAACTGTATCTCTTTGTCCGACAACTCGGCATCACAAATGTGGCAACGCATTATTATTATCCTTCAATAAGTAGGTAGACAATCCCTACGTAGGTAAGAGAGTGAACCAGTTGGTCTACTCCAAGTAAAATCCAAAATTCATTATGTGTTGTAGCTGTCCAGCCTTTATACTTATTATACTTCATCTTGAACCAATCCATATGGTAATGGATAAGGAATTCAAATACTGCAATAAGTCCTGCTGTATGAGGAGAGATGAAGAACACCAAGATAAAAAGAGTGGATAAAGCGTGCTGCCCTGAATGGGCTATGCCCCCTATGTGACCATAAGTTCCCTTGTTTTGCCATTGATACGGAGGCTGATACAAGAAATCAAATATGAAATGCTTAATAAATAGTAGAGTTAGAAGAAGTATCATGATATCAATCCTCTAAAGTAGTTGGCGTAATCAGTTATTGTGGTTCCACAAAGGCCGGGAGCTGTGTTCACTTCGAGAACTGTAGCAAGTTGATAGTGAGTATTCCATATGATATCAACAGCCCCAAAGTCCAGACCGAGAGCAGCAATTGCCAACGAGGCTTGTTCCACCACCTGTTGAGGGGGCTCAACATTATTACGTACAAACACATAACCGTTATGATGGTTACGAATACGAGTATCAGTAGGCTCAGTGCCATTTGGTATTGCCTTTCTTTGTATTGCGATGATGCCCTCGCGTCCAACATGGATACGATACTCATCCCGCTTCTTCATGTACTTCACATATAGAGGGGCCGCTACCAACTCTTCACGAGTGTTAGCAATAACAATGCCAGCACCGCTGTGCCCATTAAGGATAGTCCTACATACGATAGGAAACGCTTCATTAGGTATATCATTTTCATTAGTCCAAAACTCCGGTATTTGTACACCACCTTCTTGCATTGCTTGAAAAGCGCGAAGCTTGTTACCTGCCCTAGAAACAGCTTGCCAAGAATTTAATCCAGTAGTGAAGTCGTTAGTCGCAGAGCTTCCCCAATTAATAATAGTATCTTGAGGTCGCCTACGATAGGTAGACCCTTGGAGCCGCAGAACGCGGCCCCCAAGAGCATCAGCAAGGGCACGGGCAGACCGTGACCCCTGTTTATAAGGGTAGATTTCAATAGCCATAGTAATTACTCCTCATCTCTTATGTAGTATCTTTGCATGACAGGGTCCCAGATACCTACACGACGAACTCCATTGAGACCTACTCCCAAGTCAACACGACGAGCAGCTTGAAGGACTTCTCTTGCACGCTGCCTCGCTACGAAATCGTCCCAAGGTTCTTCGGCAGGTTGAGGCTCGGGACCATCTTCTTCGACCGCAGCATCGTCTAGCACCTGAACAGGACGACCTGCTCCAAAGACTTCTATGTTTTCACGCAGAATTCCTCTAAAACGTAACGGTGGGGCTACCGCATCTTGACCCTCTCTTGTTTCGCAAAAGGGTTCGGGACGTACTCCTTACCGATAAGCGGAAGCCAATCATCCCACGGAAACTCGTAGCAAAGGGCTTGCACAGAACGAAATGACTCCATACACCCTTCGTTGAAACTTCTGTCTGTCTCTCCATTAATAATTTCCTTGTAGAACGGGAGCAATGCAGGGTCTTGGCTGCAAATCTCTTCAAGAAGAACAATAGCAGTCTTGTCCGAGATGTCGTACGCAATCTGATTAGGATTCTCGTACTTGTTGACGGCATACTGTACAAGGTAGTGCAGGAACTTGCCCCACAGAATTACCTTGGTAGGGTCGTCAGGCTCTTGGCCACAACGGAACTCGAAAGAACCAAAGCGCCACAGAGGGAGGATGTTGAGTGCCGAATACTTAGCACCAGAATCCTGATTAGGGAACTGTCCATTGCGGAGCATACCAAGCCACGAATTAAGAGTGGTCTTAGAGTCCTTGAACGACAGGCAGAAGTGGTTACGTGTACGGTTCACACCATGCCAGCGGATAAGGAACTCCTCGAAGATACCCCAGAGAACGATGATAGACGTCAGCTTATTGATACGTTGCTCACCTACGTTAACATGGACATGGGTAGAACAACGATTGCTGTTCTGAATATCAGAGCCGGTGAGTTTAAGTTTATCAAACAGACCAGTGACCAAAGGGTCAATCTCATCTACCGAACACGGAGTAGTCAGGACATACTCGATGCCTCCATTACGGAGAGAACCGTCGTGCTTGGCAGACCAGCGAGCCCCTGTAGAGGAGCCGGACAGGTCAGCGACAGCTCCATCAGTATTGATAAGACCGCGGCCCTCCATCTCAAGCTCAATACCCAGCGTACCGAGAGGCACGTTACCTGTATAGAGAGGGCGATTAAGTTTGAGACCAGGAATCTCCTTGACCTTGGAGTTGTTCTTCCGGTACGTATCCATAAACTTACTAGTCATTATATCAATACTCCTGTATGCTGTCAAGTGTAAATTTAGGTTCAGCCATAATCTCTTCACGGTAGAACTTGAACTTAGAAATCAAGCAAAGAGATTTAGCGTTAGGGAACAAGCCGATACGCTGCTCGTTACGATACAACCAGCGAAGACCAAGGTCGTCACGGTATACTGCAAACTTACGGGAGAACGCAATGCTAGTGGTCTCCTTGATGTTTAGCAGCACCTCTTCAAGAGTTGGAAACACATCTTGACACGACTCGATAAAGCCTTCTGATGGGTAGTAACGCCTCCAACCACTGTCCATACGACGCATCTCATAGCCGCCCTCCTTGGAGAAATAGAAGCAAGCTACGTTGGTGTCGCACAGACCATGCAAGCGTGACCGAGTAGCCCGACGCTCCATAAGAACAGCGCCATACTTAGGACAATTAAGGAACCCAAGAGGAGGTAGGTCACGAAACTTATTGAACTTCGGAGAGTCGAGACGCTTGCGCTGAGGGTTGTCATTCATCTTAGCACAGTATTGGATATGTGCACGAGGAACACCGTCGTCGTAATCTTCACCAGAAAGGATGTCGAGAACAAGAACAGGTTCCCCGTCGTACATAACAACGGTGTTGGCCAAGCGTTCACGGGCTTGGGTCGTGTCTGTCCAGAATATATCAGCCATTGGTAGCAGCTCCCGTGTCATTAGTTGTTAGGCACAGACGCTTATCTTTCTGCACGTTTGTCCAACCTGATTGATATGGAATCAGATAGTCTACAGCAATCTTTGCACGTTCGTGGTCCCCTGTATTAATGATTTCGATAATCTGTTCTTCGTTGAAACCACACCAGTTGGCAGGATAAAACGGACCCCGCTTCATGATTTCAATTGCCTTGTTGACCAAGTAATAGATACATTCACGGCGGTCACGATTGATAATCCATACGTTAGACGGAGTGCGATACTCTACACCGTAAGGCTTATACCGCAGCGCACCGGCCTTGCCGTACAACTCACGACGACGAGGGTCACGGTCGATATAGGTCATGAACATCCCGACAGTGGCGTCCAGAACCTTGACAAAGTTGTTGCAAATCTCACGGTGCTCGTCATTGTCGATAGGAATGTTAGCGCCCCATCCTACGTGGATATGTCCTGCTGCCGTACGGAAGTTAACAGAACCGTCGGGCCGCGGATTTACTTCACCAGTGTAGGCGTTGTAGTCAGGGTCGCAGCCAAGTTCGAGTGCTTCCTTAGGCTGGTTAGCCAGATACTCTGGGTCGAAGTCTTGTGTCGCTGTGATGTTGAAACCGTAGCGTTTCTTGCCGTCGCCGTTCTTAGCAACACGGTCCTTCATATCAGCGATGGTCTTGATGATGTTCAGATTGAACTTCTCAAACTCATAGTTGGTAGAGACAGGATCGATGTTGAACTCGAGAGCCATGCCATCTACTTGGTACGCACCGCGGTCTGTCTTGAACGGGGATTCTTTTGTGCCCTCAACCATGCCAAAGGCGCTGATTGCTTTACCGTTTTCCTTGAGGAAAAGTTCAGGGTCTGCTCCGATAGTAAATGTCATAATCTAATACTCCTATTTATGAACAACTAATTACATTACACTATAGTCTTGGGCCGGTGTGACACAAGACATACAAACAAAATTTTCTTTATCAATAAATTCGTGTACTTCATGCAAGTCACCTATCGGTGTCTTACAATGGCAGCACACTCCACCTGTGTTCTTTTCAAACTGTTCAAGCGAATATTCAATCTCCTTAAAGTTGTCATTGATAAACCATCCTACTCCCTTTACTTCTCTAACCGACGTTGGCGGACGGCTCTCCTTTCGTCGTTGAGCTATCTCCGTTAAAACGCACCCCTGCTTTTCTACAGTATTGTTTGATACGATTGAGAGCTTTCTTTTGCTGGTTGGAGGAGAGGAGTTCGAATTCGTTCCCTGCTGGGAGAGAATGTTTTTTGGAAACTTCGGAGAGTTCTTCGATACCGTCAGTAAATCCAAATTCGGCACAGAATTCCTCATAAAGGCGACGTTGCCAATTTTTGTACTCGTGGACGCGTCCGGATTGCCAATGATAGCCACTGGGTTTGGCAGGAGTGACATTGGGAGTTCGTCGTCCATCGCGTCGTCGGGTGGACCATTCCTTTCCTCTTTGCTTCCAAGGAAAGGGTTGGTTACCTCTCCTCCTTTGGTCTTTTCCACTTCATCAGCAGGTTTCCAAAGTCCTGTACTAGTGTCCCTAACCCAGCCTCCATCATCACCCGATGCACGGTTCCAGTTAGCTCCGTAGTTGGGGTTGTACCCGTTGGTACTGCGGACGGGTTCTTTCTCAGGCTCGATGCTTTTTATAGGCTTCATAGTTAAAACCCGCTCGTCCTTAGGAGCCTTGGAATTGATGGTGAATGACCACAGCTTGTGAATAGGCAGTTGGATATACTTGTCCTTGCCAAGGTCGTCAGTGCCTTTCCACAGCTCAATCTTACGCTCGACAACAGCGAACATCCAGATTTCAGAGGCCCAGAACATCATGTCCATGTCCTTAGACCATGTGAACCAGAGAGGACGCTCCTCGTTACGGAAAAAGTTCAGAGTAGAATCGTTACTGTTCCACCATACACAGGCATATGCACCCTTGACTTTCTCGAATGTATCTTTGGCACCGTTCTTAGACATGTGTTCGTACAACACCTCAGAGTCCACCTTGGAATAGTGATGGCCCTCTAGTGTGTGATGGTTGCGAAGGGTGCCGTTGTGAACACCGATGATACCCTCATCAGGGAAGTCAAAGGGGTGTGCGTTCTTGACAGACACCTCGCCCGAAGTCTTGTGACGGCAATGGCCTACAAGGGCAACAGCGTCGCCGCGTTCAATCTCCGTCTCATACTTACGGAAATCAAACAGGCTGGAAGGTGTGCCAACAGACTTAACCCATGTGTACGACTGGTCCTTGTCGTCACGAACCTTGATAACACCAGTAGAATCTCGACCACGAACCTGACAGACGTCAAGGAAGTCTTTGAATACTACGTTCTTTGCTTGATGGGTAATCTTACCCGCAATTCCGACTATGCCGCACATTAAGATACTACTCCTCTAGAATAAATTATCAGAGTTAAAAGCACAGTTACAAAAGAGAACAACAGGGTTATCCCTAATAGAGTTTTCTCTTTCTCCAGCATAACATAAGAGATAATAAAAAAGATGAATGCAACAGAAAATAGTGCTGCTAAAAGAACAAAGACAGCTAAGAGAAATGACAGAATCATACGATAACCTCCTGTTTTACTTGACGAACATTAGTTTTAGTAGGGACTAACTCCATTATATGCTGTGGACCATGCTTGCGAACTGATTCGTTAGCTTCTGCCTCAGTAAAAAGTTCATCGTCAACCCAAGGCTCGTTCGTGTTCATGTCACCTACTCGTATGAAATACCTAACCATTATTTACGCTCCAAGTCAATGTAGAAATCTTCTACTGCTTTAACAATCTTTTCAGCACGGACTTCTTCATCAGAAACTGTTTCTTTTAGGAACATTAAGTAACTGATAAGCATTGCTTTCTTAAAATCTTCGCCCATTACGCTTTCAATGCCTTCATCACCATCGTCATCCAACGACTCATCATCAAAGTCTTCCCAATCAAGGACATGCTCAAGCAAACGATTCATACACCATGAACGATAGGTGTCTGAACCAACCTCAGGATGTCCCTGTACAAAGAACGAACGGTCTTCTGCGTACGAGCCTGCCTCAATCTCAAGCTCAGCAGTCCCCTCAGCACCTTCTGCAAGGAACACATTGGATACCTGTTGCTTACAGATAGCAATGATTTCCATCTCGTCATTAGGCATAAGCATCTGGTGGTGAATAGAGTTAGCAACAACAGTGTCGCCAGTCTCAATGTCAACAATCATATGGTTAGAACCACCATGACCCTCAACATGCTGCCATAGCTGGCCGCTATTCATGACGTGTAGGAACTGTGCACCTCGGCAGATACCAAACAGAATCTTATTACGTTCTGTTGCCTCGACCCATGCAGCTACTTCTACGTCGTCACGTTCAGCGTGCCAAGACGTCTCCCGCAAGGGGCGTTGTCCGTACAAAGCAGGGTTAACGTCAGCACCTCCTGCAAACACAACAATGTCTGCCTCTTTGATGGTGTCTGCCTTCTCCATGTTACATGCAGCCATGAGGGCTACAATCTGGGAGTAGAAAGCCCCAGGCAGGACGAAGACCTTGCGCCTGTCAAAGTTAGGAAGAATCGTTTCTTGCCAAGGACTTAGGTCCTTAGGTATCTCAATTGTATTTGGCATCATGGCTTGAACAGTCCTTTCTCAATGATGTAGGGAACTACAACTTCATACAATTCCTGATACGTCACCTGCTTGACACGCAAAGCTGCGGAACTAAACCCTGCTGCAAAGGGATTAGGAGGACGATAATTCTCGAGTGAAGCATCTCCATTCCGAAACTTGTTAATAACATCGCAGAAGTCTTTGTCCCTCTCGAACAACTGCCCAACAAACCACATATCCTGTGTCATAGTTTGCTGACCAAAAATACGATCACAACCATAGATGCCGTAGCGAGCACGATAAGGAGTTTTATCAAACAACTCTCCCAAGTCTCCCTTGACAAAGGTAGTCATGCAATCGAGGTCGAGAAGATACATTGCTGTATGCCCTGACCGAGGATTAACACCGAGGTTGGGAGCCAACTCCCCAGATGCCACACACATAGTCAGATTGTATGCAGCGTGTGGGTCAAGACCCTTGTTAACCAACTCAAACCACTTGTCAAACTGTTGCTGCATCCGTTCACCGAAAGAACGACTGAGAATCATCATCATCTGTAGAACAGGCTGAGGCAATTCAGCAGACACAATGAAGCCACCGCTGTCCAACAACCACTCTACTGTCCGATGCTCAGCCTTGTTGACAATCAGATGAGCAAAGTGAGAATCATTCAGCAACCAATGAGCATAGACCAACATGGCTTTAGTTGGCTTAGCAGGAAACATTCGTCCTGTTCGTGCATCAAAATGTTTGTTGATACTTAGGTGGCTGGCAACAAGCCTGACATTAGTGACACCAGCCGCATCGCCAATACCAGAATGACAAACACGGCTGAGCATTTGAACAGATTTAGTATCTCCAACAATGATGTAATTCGCAGCAAGAGTAAAATCATCCTTCCGATTCTTGAAGAAGTCAACGCACTGCTGGTACTGCTCATCGGTATGTGTAGGGACTAAATCGTCCCCCAGCTGTTTAAAAGTAACCATAACTTGAAACTCCTTCTAGTTACGGACGTCTTCTACCCGTCCTGTGTTGTAGATATTGCGTGTAAGCCTCTGTGCTGCCCGTGGAGAGGCATCTTGGGCCTCTTGGCTAGTAGGGTAGCCAGCACCAATCCTACCGTCTCTATAGACGTTGTGGAAGGTTGTGTAGACAACCCGCTCTTCAATCGCAGCAGTTGCATACCGCTGATTACCCAAAGGAGGTGGTGGAGGGGCAGGCTGTGGCGCAGCGGCGGTGAAACGATGAATTTGGAAAGATTGAATAAGCAATTCTGCATCTTCACCCGTAGTAACGTCCCTGACTCGCAAGGTCAGGGAGCCTCTATATCCTTGGGCACTTTGCCAATTTGCGTATCCATCTCGCAATCCAAATATATGCCCTTGTCGAGCCTGAGAGGGACCGACGTAACACAGAAGCATGTCGTTAGGGTAAAGACGCAGGAACTGGTCATGGACTGGAGCACCGCCTCGACGGTAATCTTCGAGTAAACCGCCCTGCTCCCGAGGGACGTTGGTGGCAACAAGAGCGTCAAGATTACCATGAAGCGTTGGGGATGCTAGTTGACCCTCCCAGACAAACCCGAAGTCCCGTTCTGTGTTGTCAAGACGCAAACGACGGTCTGAACGATGAAATACGAACACATCTGAGTCATGGTTACCGTTCTTGAAGCCTGTTGTAAGGACGAAGCCTCGTGCAGCCATAGCAGCAAGGAGATTAGGGGAAGCACGGCACTGGGTCCTGTTGAGGATAATCTCAGTCAGGCGGTCAGGGGCAGATGCAACGAGATTGTGCATCTGAGCAATGTTATTAAGGGCATCTACTGTGCCGAAACCATGAACATGATGAGCCCCACAGCAGGACCCCCCGTGACCTGATAATGTAACCATAAAATATCTACTCCTTTCTCTAATTCAGAATACCGACAATATGAGGGTGTACAGGGCCATGCCGAGGGGCATAACCGCTAAATTGACGTTTGAAATAGGCCTGTATTTACCGAACATAATCACTGAGCCTGCGTTAGGCGGGTAGCTTCGGTAATTGGAAGCCCCTGTTCAGTTGGAACGTAGATAAGAGTTGCCTTGGTGCTTTCCAGAGCTTCTATCTGTTTCCATGCAAGGTAGTTACGTGGACCGCCTAGGCGATTCATAATAATGTCATTCGATTGTGCAATACCCCGTGCACGTTCAACATCAGCCTGAGCATAGAATTTAGCAGACTCCATCTTGGCCTTGGCTTCAAGGGTGCTGATTTGACGGTTCTGAACAGCCTGTGCAAGTTCCGCCTGTCCTGCTGACGTAGCAGACCATACACGGATAAGATTGTAGGCCGAAATACATATCACAGTGGCGACAACCAATGCGATGAAAGAAAAGAAAATTCCTAACACTAATTTACCAAAATCACTCATAATTTTACTCCTTTGTTAACAGTGTGTTGTTGGGCTGTTTACGATTTGTCTTGACAACCTAAGCGAAACATGGTATAATACTTATAAGAGGTCGAGGTTAGTAATATATATACCCCTATTACTAAGAATTACTCTAAGAGGGTAAGGGGATAATGGTATCATTATTACTTAATAAAAAATACATACCACATAGGGGGCGACCTTGGGAGCACCCCTACAACCAACATTATCCCATAGGGTTAGTGAATAGGGTATTAAACTGCTACCCTTCTCGCTTCTCTTGCTTGACGGGCAAGTAAATCCTTTGCCTCAGGATTATGAAATCCGAGTTTAGACCCACGGTGTTTGTAGTGGACATGGCGAGGAGGATTAGAATACCAAATAGTTTTACCTGTAGGCAGCCCCGTCTCAGGGTCTTTCTCCTCGAAGCTGTGGCACTTCTTTGACTCGTGCTGTGTACGCTCAATTCTACGAATAAATGACGACATACTAAATATCCTTTCAAAAAATCAGCCCTAAGGGGCTTCCACTCTGTTAATTAAACCATAAAACTTAGGACGAATACGCTTAGTCCACGAGGGCCTACGGGCATCTTTTCTACACCACTTGTGCGACATGCACAGTCTTAGCCAACAATTCTAGGTGAGACTGCACAGAGGCCGCTTGTAATCGAGTCCCTTGACCTCTCATCTGCCTTTTCAGGTGCTTCTTTAGGCTAAAACACCTCTTGGCTCTGCTACGCTTTAGCATCGTCATAATCCCTCACTATCTCAATAAGCCTCCAACGGACTTTAGGGTTCTCTTTTCGAAGAATAGACAAACGTCTTAACGCGTGAACACCATTATTCCAACGCTCCTCCTCGTAAGGATAGCCGTCATTATGGCCTTCATGTTCAATGACAAATGTTTTCATGCCTTCCGCTTGAAGTCAGCGGAAATACAGCGACCATTGACAGCCAGCTTAGGCACACGGCTATACGTGACACTTTTGGGCTTAGCGCCGGCGGACAATAGTGCCTCTGCCAAGGTTCCCTTGGTGAACAGATAGTCACGGGCTTTAAATGCTTGAGGTTTCATAATAAATGTATCCTTCCGTTACTGTTAAAGGGGGATATTTGAGGGAAGTCGCCTCTCTTGTGCTGGCAACAATTACACTACACTTGTAACCCTCAAAAGAACACAGCAACATGGACACGCTTTCAGGCGCTAGAACGTATCACTGTGCTCATTTGAGAGTCGCTCTCATACGAGCGAAGCGAGTAGGCAGTTTACCCACTTGCCTAGGTGTTCGCGGTATTAGGAGAGTCTTAGGCAGTCTTGGCGGCTGCGCTAGGCTCCTCATTATTGTTAGCCTCAGCATCCTTAGCCTTAGCGTTCAGACTGGCGAAATTCAGGCCGGACAAAGCCTTGGCAATGGCCCGCGCTTGCGGAAGTGCATCGGCAACAACTTCGCCCTTATCCGCCTTAGACTCAATACGCTTGGCAAGCGCAGGAATCATGGCGAGTATTTGTTCCAATGTCATGGGTTCAGAAGCCGACTCAGGCTCGTCCAATTCAAAGAAAGGGGTTTCATTGGCTTCCGCCATTTTCCAGAACGCCAACTTGACGTCAGCGTCCGCTTCGCCCTTGTATTTTGGGTCATATTCACACTTGTCATTCTTAGTGACGAGACGAATAGGCGAATAAGCCTTGAACCAATTTTCAAGCTGCGTCTGCCATGACTTAGGCATTTGCTTAGCCAGCTTCAAAGCACGGGTGCAATCGCCAGTGCCAGAACAATCGTCTGATACTGCCTTAGGTGCAGCGTGCATGAATACTAGCATGGCAATCTCATGGCCAAGCGTCTGCAATTTAGCACGATTTGTGCTGAAAGTTGCAATTTTGGTGTCAATTTTCTTTAAGGTAATAGTCATAATAACTTTATCCCATATTTAGAGCATCATTTGATGCGATTTTAGAACCCCTAGCGTTGTTGCTAGGTGTGAAGCTAGGGACAGTTGTGTGTCATTAACGATAAACCAATGTTACTTGATAATGGCGAACATTAAGTGTCTGCCCATTAACTAAATCAAGCAATACTTCACTAGCCATCATGCTAGGCAATTCTCTAGCAACTAGTCTTAGCCCTTTTTTATCAAGGGGCTTAAATATGACGCCATCAGGCGATTTAAACGCAAGGCAAGGCTGTTTGGCCTTAACCACTTGTTTCGTTGATAGGTTTGGATTGTGCGACTGATATGAAGCGCGATTTTGATACATAGGGCTTGCTCCTTATGGGATGCGCCCTAGCTTCACACCTAGCACCAGACAAATAAGCCTAGCGCTAGGTCGGTGGCTTCATGGGGTCGATTCCCTAAGCCCTTGGTCATTGCAAGCAATGCTCCGTTTACTGAACCTAGCCACCTTTTCCGGTCACGCCGACAATCGTTTCGATTGCACATGACCCCACGCCGTCTTTACCCTAGTTAAGCCTAATCACTGGCCTATCGTCCCTTTTCATCAGGATGCATCATAGCTAGGGCCTATCGTATCATGTCATGACGTCACTACAACGCCCCTTCAGAGGATACCGCATAGGCGGTCGATTGAATACCATATTGGATAGCACACACCATTGCAGGAGTGTCGTTAGGCTTCCTAATCCCATAACCCAATAAAGCTATGGCTTAGACCATTATCCGGTAGCGGCATTTTGCAAGCTACAAGCTCTTGCCGCCCAATCGTTATGGGCTTATCGAAACTGAAAGTAAAGAACGTTTTTCACCCTATTTTTGCACTATTGTTGCGTTAATGCACAGGATATTAGCGCTTTATGTCTCTCGGTTGTAATTATATTGTTTGAGTAGTGCGACTAGGCATAATAGTGCGCATGACCACGAGCCGATTGTTATATTATTGCGTATGACTACGGCGACTGCGCAACTATATTGCGTATGGTATGGTATGTCATTGTAATCATTGCATTATCTATGGGGCAGGGAGGCTTTGCCTAGGATGTTCCCGTTTTGTTCCAAGTGGAGGGGGGGGGGGATGAACACACGCGCGTGTATATAGCGATCTCGAGCCACCTCAGTTACGAAATAAAAAAAATTCAAAATAGCATATATAGTATTATCGTTAATTATCAACAATTTACCCTAGCCTCTTGACTTTCGAGGAGGGCTCCCAAGGTCGCCCCTTGCTTCTTGGTCCTATCTACATAAAATAATTAACTTTATTGTACGAATTTACTTGACAAATCAGTCAAAAAATGGTATAATAGTGGTAGAAGGATAGGAGATCGCATCGTGATCGATTCTCGGAGGAATAATACCTATGGGTGAAATTCGAAAGACAAAAATGGATAGAGCATTGGAATCTGGGGATATTTCTCTGATTGCCGACGCATTGTCCTTTAAACAACGCAATTTCTGCCATTCTTTTATCAAACATTTTAACGGCGCGAGGGCCATTTTAGAGGCAGGATATGATACTCCGCCTGAGAATGCGTCCAGAATGGGACATCAAGTTCTTAACGCAGCTGGTGTTAGGCCCTATATCGACCACCTTTTGGAGGAACGGGCTAAGGAAACACACATCGACATTGATTACGTCCTACGAGGTATCCTTCGTACGATATCTAAGTCAGAAGACGGTGAGAAGGCTAACCTTACTACCGCACTTCGAGGGTACGAGCTTCTAGCCAAGCACCTTGGAATGTTTGTAGAGAAGCAGGAAGTAAAAATTGATGGCAACATTGAATATGAACAACGAGTCCGAGAGGACACAGCTGCTCTCGAAAGCGCAATTACTCGCCTCGCTCAGCGAGACGGAAAGAGCGGAGTGGCTAAGCTCGCTAACTCCGGCTCAGAAGGCTGAGCTTAGATGGCACTGGGAATTCTGGGCAAGGCCTGACCAATTAGAGCCCGAGGGTATGTGGAATACCTGGATGGTTCTAGCAGGACGTGGTTTCGGTAAGACGAGAATCGGTTCTGAATGGATTAGGTCTAACGTCTGTGGCTCTACACCGATGTCCAGGGGCCTCTCTGATTGGGGTCGTATTGCTCTGGTAGCTGAAACAGCTGCTGACGCCCGTGACGTTATGGTTGAAGGGGAATCAGGCATCCTAGCCTGCCACCCGAAAGACTTCCGTCCTGTGTACGAGAAAACAAACCGTAAGCTTACGTGGCCTAACGGGTCTGTTGCCTTCCTGTACAACGCTACAGAGCCAGACCAGCTCCGCGGTCCTCAGCATCACGCTGGATGGGTTGACGAGTTAGCTAAATTTCGTTATATGCAAGAATGCTGGGATCAGCTACAGTTTGGTCTCCGTCTCGGTGTTCATCCTAAGGTCCTGGTAACTACAACTCCACGACCTCTCCCTCTTATTAAGAAGCTGGTGAACGATGAAGACACATATGTTACCCGAGGGTCCACCTTGGACAATGCCGCTAACCTGGCGACCAACACCCTCAAGCAACTATATGAGCGATACGGCTCCACTCGTCTGGGACGTCAAGAGCTTGAAGGAGAGATTCTTGGAGACATTCCAGGAGCTCTGTGGAATCGAGACTCGATAGACGGTGCACGTATTAAAGAGGCTCCTAAGGACCTCGAACGTGTATTTGTTGCTGTTGACCCCGCTGCCTCGTCTGAGGAAAACAGCGATGAGAACGGTATCGTAGTTGTTGCCCTTGCTCGTGACCCTGATGGGTACGCTCGTGGGTACGTTCTCGAGGACGGAAGCCTTAAAGGCTCTCCTGAGGAGTGGGCACGACAAGCCGTCCGCCTGTACCGGAAATGGTCAGCAGATAAAATTATTGCAGAAAAGAATAACGGCGGTGAAATGGTTTCATCGGTCATACGAGCAGTCGACAGGTCTGTACCAATTAAACTGGTGCACGCATCTCGAGGCAAGGTCGTTAGAGCCGAACCAATCTCTGCCCTGTACGAACAAGGACGTGTACATCACGTA
>ERZ724509.566-NODE-566-length-15643-cov-6.041635_pt1 | contig 15643 bp, 10 predicted proteins | sample MGYA00376042_ERZ724509 | MGnify/ENA primary metagenome ERZ724509 (study PRJEB28724, sample SAMN07190887) | wastewater metagenome | isolation source: effluent of sewage treatment plant in Hong Hong | place: USA: Christiansburg, Virginia | collected 2016-03-01 ...
CAAGCGCTTGTCTTTTCTGACCGCAGACATAGCTACTCGCTGTTTTTCAGACTTCGGCTTCCCAAGATGCGTCTTTGCGACAAGCTGGGCCTGCCTCATGCGCTCCCTCGCTTCCACAGAGTGCTTCGTACCGCTAACCCGCGCCGAAATTGCTTGGCGTTGTTCCACGGTCCAACGGCGGTTTCGACTCGCCAAACTGAGGAGCGCCCGTGTCTCCGGGTTGGGTGACCTTTTGATCCCCAGAGCCCGCTCATGCGCCAGTCGTTTCTGCTGCGCTACCTTCATGCGCTGGATCGCTTCGACAGAGTGCTTCCGCCCAACCATCGGCGCCGTTGTATCGAGAGCCACGTTGCACAGGGTCGCGCCTGCCTCTTTCAGGCCACGAATCAACCCCGCTTCGATCTTTCTCAGAACCGTCTCTGTAACCTGTCCGGGGGTGACGATCTCGACCTGAGCGAAACTGATAGTTCCGTACTTGCTGAAGGCCCGCTGTAATTGCGGGTTCCGATGCTCACGTTTCTGGAGGTCTCTTTTGTGGGCGTTCCAACGGACCCTGAGCGACCCTGTTGTCGAGCCGATATAGCTCAACCCTTTGGGCCCGCACCTAAGCTGGTAGAGCTTCATTTAGCCGACCCGCGAGCTACGAACCAGTACCCACAAACTGAACCAGCCTGGCTGCCAACCCAGGCCAGCGCCTGCATGGCAACGTCATGCTGCTGGTCCACAGTCATCAGGGCCCAAGTAGCCCCTGTCATTTTTTCGATCAGCAACCAGTTAACGTAAACAGCCATGCCCACCAAAAGCACAGTGAGCCCTGGCCGAATGAGCCGCCGAAAGGCGTCCGACAGCACCAGGGTCCAGCCCCACCAGCCGGCCTGCTTCAACTCTTCCCCGTCCAGCCTGTCGGCCGCCTGCGCGGCGCCGAGCGCCACCATGCGCGCCGTCTCGATGGACGCATCGCCCTCGATCACCGCCACCTCGCGCTTGCCCGCAGCCTCCGCGGCCACCTGCTTCAGGTCAGCCTCGCGCATCTCAAGCTCGTGTGCCCACTTGTCCTTCTCGTGCGCCAGATCGAGCTGCTTTTGCTGCAGGTCGACCTTGCGGTTGAGGTAGCCCATCAGGCCGCCCAGGATCGAGCCGAACCCGGAGCTGCTCAGGAAGGTGAGAAGAAGTGCAATCACGATTTGATCTCCAGGTCGAAAGGCCGGCCTGCGGCCCAGCCCATCAGTTCAGTCAAAGCCGAGCGGCTGATCAAGCCCGCCCGTTGGTGTTTGCCGCGCGAGTTCACCAGGAAGCCGCGGGTCTTGTAGGGAGCGATGCAGCCCTGGAGCTGGGTGTCCCAGCCCAGGTGGATGTCCCCGGCCAGATTGGCGCTGTGGATCAGCACGTTGCTGCGCCCGGGCACGTCACAGACGCCGTACACGCGCCCCATGCGCGGCGAGCGCACCATCACGCAGCGGTAGATGCCCTCGGGGATGCAGGACAGGCCGCGCTGGTTGCCGCGCCAGGGCAGCTCGAGTGAGCGCAGCTCGTGACCCTCGAAGGACAGCAGCCCGAACGTGCCTTGGTCGGACTGCTCTTCCCGCAGGAGGGTGACGTGCAGGCTCACCCCGGGGCCACCTTTCGGATCAGGAACTCGCTCCACTTGTCCATCAGCCGCGCGCCGGCGTAGGAGCCCAGCCCGATGGAGACCGCCTCGGTCATGTCCGCGACATCAGCTTGCTCCATCGCGAAGAAGATCAGCAGGCCGGCAAGCCAGGAGCCCATCAAGTGAGCGGCCACAAAGATGGCCCACTTGAGTGGCAGGCCCGCCTTGAGCGCGTTCAGCAGGGCGGCCAGGCCGCTCACGGTGGCTAGGATGAAGACCATCACCCACGCCAAGCCCGGCACGGCCATCAGGGTATCTCCAAGGGTGATTTGCGTGGCCCACGCAGTAACGGGCCACAGCAAGTACACAACTATCTTTAGGGCCCAGAGTGTCTGCTTAGGAATCATGTACGGACTCTCGTTCTTGATGTGGGATAACATAACGGTATCTTACATCTTCGATCGAGATCCACACGCAGGCTGTGGCGTTCAGGCCAAAGAGTAGGTCGTGTGCAGAAGGAGTGCCGCTTTTGGCCGCCATGTAGATCAGGGCCAGGTAACAGAAGGCCATTCCCAGGTACACGCCATCTCGGAATTGCGCTGCCAGGTGCCAGTCGAATCGATGATCCAGGACATCGTTCAGGACCGTGTCGAAGATGCCAGCAGCAGAGCATCCAACCATGACCCAGGACAACACCCTGACATGTTCCTCTGCCAACACACCGGGGAACATGATGTCGGGTTCGGTGAGGCCCAGGAACCCTATGCTGATCGTGATCAGGCAGATATAGAAGCGAAAGCCAATCTGCCGGGCGACAGTGACCATTGAGGTCTCCAGGTCAAACGATTTCTTCGAGGGAAACCGGTAGAGCCCGCCTGTTGTAGTAGGGGTACTCGAGAGAGGACAGCTCTCGCATGGTTCCGATGAAACCGTATCGTTGGGTGAGGGCGGCATCGTCAATGTCTGGTACATAGAGCACTTCCTCGACTGTACCAAGCATTCGCTGCATGTCGTGCAGCATATCTGCCTCAGTCATCGTTCTTTGTTCCAGTACGAAACTGACGTTACGAATGCGTCTACGTTTGGCTGGGGTTTGAGCCCCGCTTTCAGACTTAGTTTTTGATGACAGATCGGTAATGCCATCTTTTAGGCCATAGCTTGCATTTACTGAAGGCACATAGCCACCCGAGGCAAAGGCCCGACCCACCTCCACGAAGCCCGCGGCGTTCGCGGTGTCGCTCAGCTCGAAGGTCACGTAGCGTGCGGAGATGAAGGCTGAGTGCACGTAGATGTTCTGGAACTGCCGGCGGTAGAACGGCAAGGTGTCATTCACGCCCACAGCAGCCAGCGCTGTCTCGCCGCCGAGCTGCCACACCGGCCCGGATGAGGTGGTCAGCAAGTCGCCGGCACCGGACGTCGTCCCGAGCTTGATGACCCAGGTAGCCGCGTCGCTGAGATTGGTGTTGGCCAGGGCGAAAAAGCGCAGCGGGTACGCGGCGCCCAGGTCCAGCAGGATCTTGGTGCTGGTGGTGGTGGCGTCCGTGCTGCGGGCCGTGTTGGTGAAGTCCGCGGTGGTCACGTTCGTCACCGGCGCGGCGGCCAGCCAGCTCCCGCCGCTGGCGGTGGCAGGCCGATTGGGGTAGCCGAGAGCGATCATGCGTCAGGTCCTCAGGTAAGTTCAGTCGTGGGCGGCGTGAAGGAGGTGGTGTGCACAGCGTCACCCACCACCACTCGCAGCTCATCCCAGTCTGTTGTGGTTGATCCATCACTGCCGCCGAAGAGCCAGTAGTCTGCTGACGAGGCACTGAGATCGCCAGTGTAGGTGCGGGTGGTGCCGAGCAAGGTGCCCTCGATGAACCCGCGGATAACCCCCGAGGCGTCGCGGCTGACTTCCAGGTGCTGCCAGATGCCAGGAGTGAACAGGGTGGTCGTGCTGAAAGTCGTATTGCCGCCCGGGCACTGCATGGCAAGCCGGTTGGTGTTGGTGATGATGATGTTGAAGAAGTTGGTGAACAGCGCGCTCTGGTAGAAAAAGACACTGCCGTGGCCCGAGGTCAGCTTCACGAAGCACTGGATGTTGAACGGGCCCGTACCCAGATTCAGCTTGGACGTGGTGCCCTGCGTCGTGTACAGCCTGTCGCCGTTCGGAGTGTTCGAACGCAGGCACGCCGAGCCAAGCTTCGGAGAGGACGTGCTCAGCAAGTTCTCGCCAAAGCCTATAGCCTCTGTGATGGTGAGCGGGCTTGCGGAGGAATCAATGTAGGACGCAGCACCGTTCGTGCCGTTGAAGTGCATCAGTAGGACGGTGGTGCCAGCAGGACCCGATGCAGCACCCGGGATCAGCGTCGTGGTGACTGGCAGGATGGCCCCTGGCCCGGTATCCCCAGCGGCAGAAACTGCAATGAGAGACGTCGTAACGGTCAAGGTCTGCGCGACAACTCCGTCGGAAGGCAGGACCAGTGAGCCCGGATCGTAGACATAAACAGCCCCTGCGCCTGAACCGTTAGTATTGACATCCCCCGCAGCGGCAGCAGCCACGGTGTGGCAAAAATAATTGTTGCGTACCAAGGTGCCCAGGTGGGCATTGAATGCAGCGTCACTGGCAATAAAAGAGGACACCTCAGTCCACGTTCCCCCCGACTCGCGGAAGGCCCGGACAATCCCTGCCCCAAAATTTGCAAAGTTGGCCTCCGCCGCACCAAGGAAGACCAGAGTGCCGTCGGGGCTCACAGACATCCCGTACCCACAGCCTTCGTCTGAGCCATAGAATCTGGTTGGAAGACGACTTTGCTCGACCCAAGAGCCTGTGATCAGCTTGTACCACCAGAATCCATTCCCGTGACCCGAGCCAGCAAACACTCGGTCGCCAGCGTCGTTGACAGCCAAGCTGTACCCAAAACTCGTGACGCCAACAACCCCTGTGCCTCTGGCTTTTATTTGGAGCGTCCAAGCTGTACCTGAGCGGGTGTAGATGTAGATGTCACCCGTTCCATCATTGTTTCCGTTGGTGGCCCCAACGACAAGGGTGCTCGCATCGGGATTGAGCGCCAGGCAGTTGCCGTAGAAAGGGGCCAGGTAGCCGCCAGTAGGGGTCAGCGTACTGTTGAATACCCAAGAACCAGAAGCAAACCTGAAGGTGTGCACCAGGTTGCCAAGAGAAGACCCAGGCTCTCCAACAATAGCCCAGAGCCCGTCCTTTGACATCTCCACCGTGATGCCGTATCCCGAATCAGCCGCCCTGCTCGGAACGATCAGCTCAGTCAGCTGCGTCCAACTGCCCCCTGACCGGGTATAGACAAACACTCTTCCGTCGAAAGACGACGATATGCACCCCACCAGCAAAGTATTTCCGTCCCCAGAGAGGGACAGGCTGCGCCCAAACGAAGTATTGCTCCCAGACGCACTGATGATGGCCTGCTCGGTCCAGGTGCCCCCAGAGCGAGTGCAGATGTAGGTCTTCCCTCCTCCGGTATGCAAATCTGCACCGACTGCCAGGGTGTTTCCGTCCAAGCTCAAAGAGAGCGCCCACCCAAAGCGAGCACCGGCAACACCATTCGAGGCGATTATCTTGGCAACCTGCGTAGTGCGAGCAATAGGCTGCAACCCGACAAAGGTGCTCTGCCCCAGTACGACGTTATTCATCATACGTCAGGGCTTCCGATGGTAGCGAAGAGGGTGATCGCATGCAGGCGCGCGGGCACTGTGAGTGTGTCACCGGCCACAGTGGGGTCACGGTATACCTGGAAGAACACATAGTCTCCGTCAGCAGGAGACCCCGCAACAGTGATCGAGGGGGTGGCCGACGAGGTGTACATCTTGTCGGCCGTACCCCCTGTGTCCACGATGACCTGAGGTGTCCCAAAAGTCGTCGCTATCGTGTCGTTGTCACTCACAGCCACCGCAGCGATTGCCCATTGCACGGCGTAGGGAGTGGAAGCTGTGCCGTGCGACCAGTGGAACTTGGCCGTGATGGTCCCCTCATTCCAAGATGAGGGCATAGGGATGCCGAACTGCGCGTATGTAGCGACAGTCCCATCAAACGCCAGGTAGGACAGGTCAACGCTGCTCCCTGAAGCGATTGTCTGCACTGCCGTGCACCCATTGACCACCTGAGGCCTCATCGCTGCCGCGGTCACCGGAATGGCGTGCACTGCCGGCCCGCCACCACCAGAACCAGATCCATCACCGGTCGCCGTGCCCTTGATCAGGCTCACGGTCACAGGAGAGATCACCTTCCCTGTGATGTTGGCCGTGGAGCCGGGGAGCAGGCTGCCCAGGACCGTCAAGGTCTTGCCGCTGGCCACTGCATCGACCGCAGTGGTGCCTGACCCGGTTCCGATGCCACCGCCATAACCCCCGTTGTAGGTCACGCCGCCGCCGTAGGCCCAAGAGGAGTTAAAGGCAGGGCCTCCCCACACCTTCAGCGTGATCAAGCGCGAGGACAGGTCGATCGCGATGGCGCACACCCGAAACTTCCGACCGCCGATGCAATCGAATCGAGGCATGAGCAGCATCACCACGTCATTGAGGTTCAGCGCCAGATTGGTGGTGTTGAGCGGCACCTCGAAGGTGATGACGTCGCGGTGCGCACCGTACAGGCTGAAGTACAGGCCTACTACGCTGGAGAACTCGACCTTGGCCTTCGTTTCCAGCGTGGCCTGCACGGCATTGACGTACTTGAACTTGAGCTGGTCAGAGGTTCCGCTGATGGAGCTCTGCCAAGGCGTGCGACTCAAGGCCTCACGCATCTCGTTCGTGGCGCCATTGGTCAAGTTGCTGGGCCACACCTCCCCGGCATTCACTGTCACCTGCCATACCGGCCCCTCCATGTCGGAGAGGAATCCCCGCCGCACATTCGACTCTTGGTCGAGTGTGAAGGTGGCTACAGCGGTAATGGCGCCCAGGTCGCTGGGTACGCCGATAGCCTTGCAGAAGAACTGATTCAGCCGGTCGAAGCCAAAGAAGGCCTGGTTGCTGAAAACAGCGGACTGCAGCACGTCCAGGTAGGTCCGATCGTCCGCGATGTACTGGGCTGGGATGTAAACATCGGAGTTGGCCCAGCTGGCCATCGTCGCAGGGGTCACGTCGGTCAGACCTGCACGTCGACACATCGAGGTCATCGACCAGTAGTGCGGCTGGTCATATACCACCGAGTCGGTTGTGTCCATCACCATGCCGTAGGCTGACACGCGGATGTCAAAAACCGGCGGCGCCTTCAGGCGGAAGTAAATCGGACCCTGAGCGTACCCTGAAACGATCGGGCCCCAGTAGAAGCGCACGGTCCCTTCAGCCGGTTCGGTGTACTGCAGCTCGCCCAGGTCAGCGTAATTCGGGCCGCGCGTGATTCTGGTCCCACCTTCGTAGACCTGGCCATAGAGAGGATTCTCAACCGTGTCGGCGATGTCGACCCGCGTCGTGTTGGCCTGCACGAAGTAGATCTGCTTCTGCGTGTCCAGCAAGATCGCCGGCACGTACCCGGGGTCCAGAATGGAGATGGGTTTCTTGGTGGAGAAGCCTGTGGGGCCTTCCAGGTCCCCCGTGCCCTTGAAGGTATCGGTGACCACCGGCTTGTCGAGCAGGTAGGACCGGTCCCTCAGGCGCAGCCGGATCTCGTTGAAGTCAGCCAGGACGTTGAAGAGCTGGGCCACCAGCACAAGGGTGTAGCCTGAGGGGAAGGGCTGGCCCAGGTCACCGATGTAGATGGAGACCTCGCCACCGGCCGTGCCGTAGTAGATCCAGTCATCCAGCACCCCATCGTCGTTGATGATGGAGATCTCACCTACGCTGGGCTTCACCGGGCCCGTCATCCGCGCGCTGGAGAACATCTCCATGCTGTAGGTGCCCACCGTTTTCAGCCGGGGCAGGACGTGGGTGTTGGCCGGCGTGTCGCCAGGCAACGTACGGAAGCCATTGGTGGCCACCAGCTTCTGCAGCGTGGTGGTCTGGTCCGTCTTGAACCGGATGTCAGCGACGATGTTGTAGGTGGGCAAGCTCATACGCTGGCGGCCTCGAGTTCAGCAGTGCGGCGGGTGCCGCGCAGGTCGGCAGCGATTTCATCCAGATCAGTGACCATGGCCGTGTAGGCTTCACCGGCTTGGGTGATGATGGCCGCCTGCTGCGTGGCCAGGTTCTCCAGAGCCGTGAGCTGATCCTTCAGGACCTTGGACTGGGCATCGATCGAAGCGCTCATGCTGGCCACGTCCACCCCGAAGGTGGCGTTGAGCTCCTCGAGTGCCGCGATCTGAGCATCGCTCGTGTCGGTCGTCGTGGTGCCCAGGTTGTTCAGCGCGTCAAGCTGGGCCTGTGCGGCGGCCAGCATCGGATCAGCCCCTGCGCCAGCGCCAATCACGCTCTCGAGCGATGAGGTGACCGCGTTGAAGATGTCGCTGTACTCCTTGGTCGAGCCGCCGTAGAACTGCTGGGCCTGCTTCAGGTAGTCCTGTGCGTTACCCTGCACCGCGCCAAGCGCCGTGGCGTCACCGGACATCGCACCCTTGATCGAGGTGTCGAAGATGCCCTTGGACGTGTTGAGGCGGCCGGCGTAGCTCTGATTGGACAGGTCCCCGGCCTTCAGCGACAGGATGTAGGTCTGCAGCTCCTTGGCCATGTCCTTGAGCTTCTTGTAGCCGTCGATCTGGGCCTGCAAGGCATCCTTCTGTGCCTGGACATTCTTCTCGTTGAGCTTGGCCGCATCCGAGGCCGCGGCGTCCTTCACCTGGCCCTCCAGCTTGATGCGGTCCAACGTCACCTTGGTCAGCTGCGCGGCGATCTTCGGATCGCCATCGCTGGCCTTGTAGGAGGCCCAGAGGTTCTTCTCCAGGTTCTTCAGGTAGTCGACGCCCTTCTGGGAGACCTGCGACGACTTCAGGCCATAGATCGTGTCCTCGTTACCCTTGACCACGCCCTGCAGGTCGTCACGACGGGTGATGAGATCCTTCAGCTTGCGCAGCGCGGTTTCGAGCGGCGTCTCGCCCATGTGCAGGTCGAGCAGGCTGTTGAGCGAGGAGCGGAGGTCATCAATCTTGGTGGTCGTGTCTTCCCACGCCTGCACCAGGTTCTTCGCCTTCGGGTTGATCTTGTCGTAGGCGCCCATCAGCTCATCGCCGGTGGTGTTCAGCCCACGCAGGAAGTCATCCATCTTGGTCTGCTGGACCAGGGTCTGCAGATCCTCCCAGGCCTGATAGGCCTCGGTGATGGCGATCTTGCCCTCCAGACCCACTGACTTCCACAGCGCAGCGATGTCATCGCGTGTGGCGCCCAGGATCTGATCGGTGTCGACGTTGACGCCACCCGTCTTCAGCGTGTCCTGGATGCGGCTGGCCTTGTAACTGTAGAGATCGGGCCCGGCCAGAAACTTGCCAGCGACGCCGTCAAGACCCGCCCTGGCGCTCTCAAGCTTGGTGGCGAAGTCCGCAGCGTCTGCTAGGTCGTACAGCGCCTTCTGCAGCGTCACCAGCTCGGGGTTGGTTGCCTGCAGGGCAAGGAGTTCCTGCTGGCGCTCGATGGCCACAGCACCCAGCTCGTTGCCTTGTGCGCGCAGCAAGTCAGCCTGCATCTGTACCGCCTTGCTGTTATCCACGGCCGTGTCCAGCGAAGCAAACCCGTTGGCCAGCTGCATCAGGGTCAGGTAGGTCTTCTCGCCGCCCTCCTGAGCGCGGCCGCCACCGGCCACGAACTGGTCGATCACCGACCGGAACGCAGCCTTGGTCTGCGGCAGCGCGCCCATGTTGAGCTTGTTGTACTCGGCCGTAAGGTTGGCCATGCCGGCAGCGTGCTGCTCCGAGGCACTGTAGAAGTTGGTGTAGTACGTGCTGAGCGTGCTGGTCAGGTTGTCGAACCCGCCAGCCAACGTGGCCAGGTTGTACAGCGTGTCCGAACTGGCAGCCGAGAGCTGGCCCAGCGAGCCGGCCATCGGGGCCAGGGTCTTGGTCAGGGCCAGGAAGGCATCCTGCGTAGCGTTGATCTTGTCGGCTGCGGTGCTCAGGTCGGAGATCGAGATGCCCGAGCCCAGAGCGTCAAGCTGGTCCTTCGCCCACTGGGGCAGGTTCATCTCCTTCAGCGCGGTGCGCAGCGCGTCAGCGGCCATGCCCGAGAACTCGGTCAGGCCCTTGGACGGATCGCTGTTGAGCGTGCCAAGTGCGTCGAAGCTGCCGGTCTGCTTTAGGTTGTCCTTCAGCAGGTGGAAGAGAGCCCAGGACGGATCGTTGCTGTCCGACTCGAAGACCGCGCGCACGCTGAACCCACCGGTGCCGCCGAACTTGGACGACATCGAGTTGAGCAGGTTGGCCGAAGACTTGGCCAGCGCAACCATGGCGGTCTGCGTGTCGTCTTGCTTGTTGCCGCGCTGCTGCTCAGTGATGTCCGTGACGTAACCCTTCGGGTCGCTCAGGGCGTAGCCACCGACGTGAGGCGTGGCCTTCTTGTCCAGGCTGGCAAGTGCCATAGCAGCGATCACCAGCGGCCCGGCAACACCAGCGATCATGCCGATGCCCTGGGCCAGCTCACCGGCCATGGCCATGCTCATGCCGCCGCTGAGCGCCGTCAGGCCGTTGCCAGCCATCAGCGCGCTGGCGCCGTAGCTGGCCGCAGTGCCGAAGCCAGCCGCAACTCCCATGCCACCAACCCCTGTGGTAAGCATGCTTCCAATCCCGCTACCCACGGCCGAGCCGGCTATCGAGCCTGCAGCACTGCCAGCTGCGCCACCCACCACTTGGTTGGCGATGGACTGCATGATCGGTTGCAACATGGGCTGCAAGATCAATTTGGAGAAGGAGTCCTTCAGCCAATTCTTCAGGCCGGTCCACAGAGACTTGAAGCCAGCCGAACCCTTCATGACCGCATCGGCAAGGTTCTTCGTGAGGTCCTTGGCCATCGCGTCGGCTTCCTTGCGGGCCTCCCTGATCTCAGCGATCTGCTTGGCAATCTCTCCACCGGCGCCCGCCTTCAAGCGCATCTCAGCCAGGGACTTGCTGAACTTGGCGACAGCCTCCTTGGCCTCAGCGTAGCGTGCAGACAGCTCAACCACAGCATCGCTTTCGAGGCTGAAGCCCGCGCTGACCTTACTCTCGATAAGAGCGGCCAGAGCTTCCTGGGCCGCTACAAAATCTTGCAGAGCCTCAGTACGCTTTCCAATCGCCTGGGCGCTGAGTTCCTCATACGCAATCTGCGCCTGCGCGCCCGCGCGCTGGATCTCAGTCATGTTGGCAAGGCTCTCCTCCACGGCCAGCTTATCTCGCTGCTTGTCCAGAGAGACATCCAGCTCGCGGCCGAGAGTCTTGTAGGCCGTGGCCTCAGCAGAAATCTTGGCTTCGAAATTGACGGCCGCCATCTGCTTGCGGAAGGAGGTCTCCTCCTTCAGCTTCTGCATCTCTGCGTCCCGGGTCTGACCCAGGAGCTGGAGTGCGGTGAGCATCTTGTTGTACTCATCAACCAGCGTCTGGACCGACTTCGAGAGCTTGTTGTACTCCTGAGTTCCAGCAGCAAGCTCTGCAGAGATCACAGGAACGTCCGCGCCTCCTGGGGACCTGGTCAGATTGGCCATACGGCCTGTGACCTCATTGACCCCTTCGTTGTAGTGCCTGTCGGCCTCAGCAGCGCGAGCAGCCTCATTGCGCATGACCAAGTCCAGGGCTTTAGCCTGATACTCAGCTTCCGACACCAGCAGCGCGTTGTGCTTGGCGTCCAGCAAGCGGCGCTCGTCAGACTCCGCTTGCTCCAGCAGCTTGAGGTTGCGCTGGTGGTAGTCGTTCTCAACCCTCAGCATGTCCGCCGCGAAATTCTCAACTCGCTCGAGCTGACCGTGCTTACCTGCGCCGGCAGTGCGACCCGGCTTCTCAAAACCTTCAGTGCCCAAGCCCAAGGGCTTACGCTTGGAGGTCTCTTCAATCATCTTGGCGTTGGTCTTCGCCGCTTCCAAGTGCTTATCGCTGACAGCCAAAAGGCGCGATTCAACCTCGAGCTGACGCACCTTAGAAGCAAACAGCTTGCCTTCCCACTCGGCCAGCTCCCGGGCGGTGGACACCTGCTCCATCCGCATCTTGCCGCCATCATCCCCACGATCTGCCCCAGAATTGCGGTAGTCCACGCCACCCGGAGACACCTTGGCCTGGTACGCGCGGAGGTCCTTGATCCTCGTCTCGTAGTCGATCTGCTCGAGCGCGTACTGCTTGCGCACAGCCCCGAACCGCTCTTCGGCCGCCAGGAGGACGTTCGTTTGCGCGAAGGACCCGGTCTTCTTCAGCAGTTCGTTTTCACGGTTCAGCCGATCGGTTTCGGCTTGCACCTTGGCGATCACGTCTTCGCCCACTGCATCCGCCGCGTTGGCCTTGGTCTGCGAGCTGCGGGCCTTCAGGAACTCGAAAAGCGTGTAGGCAGCAATCGCCACACCCAGAATCACGTTGAAGGCCATAAAGGCCTTGGCCAGCCCGCTGACTGCAGTGGCTGCTGCAGTGGATCCCACAGCAACGACTTCGGAGGCCTGACCCGCGGCAATCAGTGCCGCGTTGGCCAACAAGGTCTTGGCCGCCAGGGCTTCCTGGGCCGCTGCGAGGGCCATCAGGATCAGGCGAGAAGCACCCCAGACGCCGCCGGCAATCAGGAACACCTGGATGTTGCTGGAGACGGCTTCGGCAAGCCCGGCCACGGTGGCGGCCATGCCCTGCACTGCTGACTTGAAGCCTCCACCTGCCAACGTCTGCTTGATGTTATTGACAGCCATCAGAATGTTGGGCTGCAGCTCATCAAACGCCTGCACCATGTCGGCCGAGAACGCCGCACCCAAGCTCTGCAACTGGCTCTTCGCCGTCAGACTGGCGTTGATCGCGACCTGCGCTGCAAAGCCATAGGACTCTTCAATGCGCGACTTCAGGTTCACCAAGGCACGCTGACCCTCGGCGTCGAGCGACCGGAACAGGTTGATCAGCTCAACGATGGGCTTGCCACCACGCTCGGAAGCAATAGCCTTGAGCAGGCCCTGGGCTGCAATGGGGGTCTTCTCTGCCAGCTTTGTGTTGAGCTTCTCGACCACCTTGATGAGGTCCGGAAACTCCCCGCTCGACAGCTCGCGCATCTGGATGCCCTGAGCCTTCAGCACCTTCGCCACACCGGCCGAGCGACCCGACAAGTCCACGTACATGTTGCGCAAGGCTGTACCCGCAGCCGACGCTTCAATACCTAGGTTGGCAAGTGCTGCCAGTCCCACACCCACGTCGACCAGGGAAACGCCGTACTGCGTGTTCAGGACAGAGGCCGTCTTGAATGCACCGGCCATGTTCTCGACCGAGGTCTTCGACGCGGCCGCGGTTTTGGCGATCACGTCACCTGCATGCGAAAAGCCGCCAGCACCCATGTTGAACGCGGTGGTCACCGACACGAGTGTGTCGGCGGCCTTGGCAATCCCGATGTCGCCGGCCAGCGAGAAGTTCAGAGTCGGCTGGATAGACCGCAGCACCTCTTCAGCCGACTGGCCTGCTTGGGACAGCGTCTTCATTGCCTCGGCAACCTGCTTGGGGCCGAAAGGCCCGGAACGCGCGGTCTCCAACAGGTTGGTGTTCAGCCTCGCGACAGACGCCGACGACTCTTCACTCATGGCCCCCAGCAGCGTCAGCGTGTGGTTGACATCAGAGCCCGATTTGACAACCTCCATGAAGCCATGGCTCAGGCCGGCACCGATCAGCAGAGGCATCATGTTGCCCCAGGTCAGCCACAGCAAATTGAAGCCCGAGGCCAGGCCGCGCGCCGAACTGTGCGCGGTGTTGGCTGTTGCAGCGAACTTGGCAAGTTCATTGTTCTGCAGCTTCAGAGCGGCAGTGGCGGCCCGAGCCTTGGCGGGATCAATCACTTCCACCGCGGGCAGGGCAACCTTTGGCAAAACCTCGCGGCCGGTCGCCAGCGAGCTGTAGCTGCCCTCGGCGCGGCCGGTAGCCACTAGGCTTTGACGGGACCCGCGACGGTATAGCGTCGCCAGCTGGGCATCCAGCTGGTTCTGGGCTGTCTCTGCAGCCACAAGGATCTGGGCGTTTGCCTCTTTCGTGGCCTCCTTGAACGCCTGCAAACGATCCCTGCCTCGCGCCAAGGACACCTTCCGAATGGCCGCAGCATCTGACTTGTCATTGGCTGACCGCTCATCCATCGCCTTCAGGGCTGCTTGCAGGCGAGCGTTTTCAGACGCCGCCTCTTCAACCAACTGAGCATTCGCTGCGGTCGTCACCTCCTTGAAGGCTGCCAAATTGGCTTTGCCACGAGCCAGGGAAATGCGTCGAATCGCCGCTGCGTCCACAGTCTGAGCTGCGGACGCCTCATCCATTGCCTTCAGAGCTGCTTGCAGGCGAGCGTTTTCAGACGCCGCCTCTTCAACCAACTGAGCATTCGCTGCGGTCGTCACCTCCTTGAAAGCCGCCAGATTGGCTTTGCCTCGGGCCAGTGAGATACGTCGAATCGCTGCAGCATCCACAGTCTGAGCTGCGGATGCTTCGTCCATTGCCTTCAGGGCTGCTTGCAGGCGAGCGTTCTCAGACGCCGCCTCTCCAACCAGCTGGGCAGTGACAGCAGCACCCACCTCCTTAAACGCCTGAAGGTGAGCTTTACCACGGGCAAGCGAGACTTTCCGCGCGCTGGTCTGGTCTGCCGCTAGAGCAGCCGACCTTTCGTCCATCGACTTCAGGGCCGCCTGAAGTCGCGCAGTTTCAGCGTTAACTTCGGCCAGAAGCTCGCGATCATCGGGGAACAGAGACACGCCCCGCCGGCGTCCAGACTCCAAGGCCTGAGGCTTGAACTTCCAGCCCTTGGCTACCGCCGCTTCATAGTCCTGCTGCAGCTGGTTAATTTCCTGCCGCACCGCGGACTTGGCCTTGGTCAGGCTTTCCTTGGCACCAGCCTGGAAACCCTCACCAAGGGCCTTGCCAGCATCCACGCCGACGGTTCTCATGCCACCCAGCGCCGTCTTCAACTCCACCGGCAAGCCGCGCACAATGCCAGACAGCTCTCTGATGGACCGATCAAGCTCACTCAGGGCGGATCCGGAGTTGCCCACTCCAATGATGACCTTGCGCAGCGACTCCAGCGCCGTCCCGGTGCCGGCCAGCTTGCCAACGGTGGTGACGAGCTTGTCGAGGGTCTCTAGAGCCCGTGTGAGCTCTGGTACACCGTCAGGAGTGAAGTTGATGCCTGATGCCATGTGAGCCCCGTTTCTTGACACGGGATTATGCCCGCGTCAAGGTCTAGGGTCACTTCGTTTTCGCGGCTTCGGACTCAGCCTTCATCTTGTCTCGCGATAGGGTCATCGCTTGGTCATCGAACAGCTTGACCCCTTCCCACATCCACAGCCTGTCGTTGTGTGGGATTTGGTAAAGCTGGCAGTAGTCCAAGAACGGACCCCACAGCAAGGGTTCAGGCCCTGAGGCGGTGACCCTTCGAGATCTCCCGATCTCGAGGTAGGTCGTGTAGTGGAACATCAACCGGGCTGACAAGGTCGGCCGGTTGAGCAGAGCCTGGGGGGTGATGCCTGACTCACCATCCGCCATCTCCTGGAGCATTTCCATGGAATCCCCCCACTGGGCATTCCACTCCAGGAAGGCTTTTACTTTTCCGAGTCGGCGTCCTTCTTGACCGTCTTGTAGCGGTCGATGTCCTCAGCGCGCTCGAAGACCCAACGGCGGAAGTCCTTCACCGCCAGCAGCGTCTTGGCGTTCTCCAGGCTGTACTCCATCGGCTCACCCTTCCACTGCAGGTCACCGCGCCAGCCCAGCAGCAGCGCGCGGGCCGAGACGTCCACGATGATCTCTTCCGACTTGGCCTCGGCCGCATCGTTCTTGGCCTCGAGCAGGCGCTTGTTCTTCTCGAAGGCTTTGGTGATCAGACGGGCGTACTTCTTGTTGTTGGATCGGGCGATGAGGAATGCCACACCATCTGCATATTCCTCCCAGACGCCGTCTTCTTCGGCTTTGGTGTCAGTTCCGAACTCGCTGAAAAGGTCGATTGCCATGTTGGGTTCTCCTTGGGGTAGGCGCGCACATTCTAAAACGAAAAAGGGGCCTGGCAACAGCCAGGCCCCAAGTG
>ERZ724509.568-NODE-568-length-15592-cov-4.076720_pt1 | contig 15592 bp, 12 predicted proteins | sample MGYA00376042_ERZ724509 | MGnify/ENA primary metagenome ERZ724509 (study PRJEB28724, sample SAMN07190887) | wastewater metagenome | isolation source: effluent of sewage treatment plant in Hong Hong | place: USA: Christiansburg, Virginia | collected 2016-03-01 ...
GGTGATTATGGGGCGGCAACGTTCTGGCAAAAAACCAAGATTTTGCTAGCCGGCGTCGCTATTAACTGGGTGGTTGCTGTCGTGCTACTCACAATTTTGGCGCTGACCGGGCTGCCGAAGATTTTGCCAAATCAATTTTCAATTGCTTCTGACACAGTGGTGGCGACACAATCGGTTGAGCTGACGGCGCTGACACCTGATTTTCCCGCCGAAAAAGCAGGTCTAAAGACGGGTGATAAGATTGTCCGTTTTGCGGGACAGCCTGTCGATAGTGCTCAGGCATTAATTGACCTGACAAAAGTGAACAAGGGTCAGCAAGTAGAAGTTATTTATAATCGCGGTGGTGCGGAAGCAACCGCCAAGGTGCAGCTGCGCGACGACGCAACCGGCAGCATTTTTGGCGCAGGGCTTGGCCAACGTGAATTGATGCGTTCCACTTGGTCTGCACCGATTGTTGGTGTGGTGACGACGGGGCAGTTTACCTGGGCGACATTACAAGGTTTGGGAAATCTGGTTGGTAATCTGGCGAGCGGGCTGTTTTTGCAGCTGAGCCCAGACCAAGCCAGTCGTGACCAGGCGGGCCAAAATCTGAAGAGTGTGGGTGATAGTGTCGCAGGTCCGATTGGCATTTTGGGAACAATCTTCCCGGCTGCTGAACGCGCTGGCCCGACGCAGTTGATTTTTCTGACGGCGATTATATCACTGACACTTGCGGTCATGAACGTGCTGCCAATTCCGGCACTTGATGGTGGACGTTGGTTTGTCACAGCGCTGTTTCGTGTCATTAAAAAGCAACTAACCAAGGACCTCGAAGAAAAGATTCAGGCGACCGGGTTCATCATTTTAATGGGCCTTGTGGTCCTGGTAACAATCGCGGATGTCACAAAACTCTTCTGATACTCCTAAAAAGCATCTACAGCGACGCTGGTGGATGTTGATTGTCTTGCCGATATGGGTGTTTGCCAGTTTGTTGCTGGCTCAGACGTTGATTGGTGGCCTGGTTGCCATTTTGAAGGCCGTGCACGCCCCGCTATATGCCATTAACGAAAGCGTGCTGACGACGACGCTGGCTGCGCTGATGTATGTGCTGACGCTGGGGATTGTCATCGGTGTCCCATGGTTGGTGAAACGCCGAAAAGTGACGACGCAAGATTTGGCACTTCGCGCAATGCCGTCGTGGACAGATATTTGGATGACACCTGTTGGGCTGGTCGTGTATCTTATTTTATCGGCATTCCTGATATATCTTGCGACTAATCTGCTGCCATGGTTTGATGCATCGCAGGCACAGGACACCGGGTTCAGTCAGTTAGGCCAGCGGTATGAATATATTTTGGCGTTTATCACGCTGGTGATCATTGCACCGGTTGCCGAAGAGCTGCTATTTCGCGGATACTTGTTTGGCAAGCTGCTAAAGTCGGTACCGGTATGGGCAGCAGTCATTGCAACCAGCCTGCTATTCGCTGCAGTCCATGGTGCCTGGAACCTGGCATTCGATACCTTTGCGCTCAGTATTGTGCTGTGTTTGCTGCGACTGAGCACGGGCAGTCTGTGGGCGCCGATGCTGTTGCACATGACGAAAAATGGTATTGCGTTTTATCTGCTCTTTATTAATCCGCTGTTATTGAATACACTAGGAGGATAATGCGCGTTACTCAACTGTTTACCAAAACCAGCAAATCTGTCCCGGGCGACGAAGTGTCAAAAAATGCCCAATTGCTGATTCAGGCTGGCTTTATCCATAAAGAAATGGCTGGCGTATATGATTATTTGCCGCTGGGTAGGGCTGTGCTGAACAATGTTGTTCAGATTATTCGCGAGGAAATGGACGCGATTGGCGGTAACGAAATTAGCCTAACTGCCTTGCAGCAAAAAGACGCGTGGGAAGCATCAGGGCGCTGGGATGATAGCGTGATGGACGTGTGGTTTAAGACAAAACTAGCCAACGGCAGTGATCTTGGGCTTGCACCAACGCATGAGGAACCGCTGACAAAACTTATGAAAAGTTTTATTAATAGCTATAAAGATTTGCCAGTGTACCCTTATCAGTTTCAGATTAAATTTCGCAATGAACTGCGATCAAAATCAGGGTTGATGCGCGGACGCGAATTCTGGATGAAAGATCTGTATAGTTTTAGCCGCAATCAACAGGAGCATGACGCATTTTACGAGAAAATTAGCGTTGCGTATGCGAATATTTTCGATCGATTGGGGCTTGGCGAATCGACATATAAAACGTTTGCGAGTGGCGGTAGCTTTGCTAAATATAGCCATGAGTTCCAGACAATTAGCCCTGTCGGTGAAGACACGATATATGTTCACGAAGGTAAGCGAATCGCGATTAACGAAGAGGTTTATAACGATGAGGTACTGGCTGATTTGGGGATTGCCAAGGATGATCTGGTTCAAAAAAGTGGTGTCGAAGTAGGGAATATTTTCACGCTTGGGACGAAGTTTTCTGATGCGCTTGACCTGACGTTTACAGATGAGGATGGATCCAGCAAAAAGGTTATCATGGGTAGTTACGGGATTGGCCCAAGTCGCCTGGTGGGGCTTATCGCTGAACATTTTGCAGATGACAAGGGGCTGGTCTGGCCTGAGAATGTGGCACCTGCCAAAGTATATTTAGTGAGCATTGGTAACGAAGATGCCATTGCACATGCCGACGCATTGTACGACGAGTTGACGGCCAAAGGCATCACCGTTTTATACGATGATCGTGATGTTCGTCCAGGTCAAAAATTTGCTGATAGTGAACTGATGGGAATTCCACATCGGGTCACTGTGAGTGATCGTCATCTGGCTGAAAATCAGTACGAATATACCGAGCGTACATCTGGCGAGACGAACATGTTGACACGCGACGAACTGCTTGCTAAACTGAGCTGAATGTAAATGCTCGGGCGGTGCTTACACTATATATAGCGTAGGTGTCCTTGATAAGGACACTGCATATGATAAAAAGAGAGATAACCAATTATTATGAAAAAATTATACCAAATCACCGCACAGGGCAAAAAAGAACTTGAGTCAGAGCTGAAGAAGCTAAAAGGTCGCCGCGGCGAAGTTGCCGAGAAAATTGCGAACGCTCGTGATTTTGGTGATTTGTCTGAGAACGCTGAATACGATGCAGCCCGTGAAGACCAGGGGCTGCTGGAAAGCCGCATCGCTGAGATCGAAGATATTTTGTTGAACGCTGACCTAATTAAAGCGGGTAGCAAATCAAAAGTATCGCTGGGCAGCAAAGTTGAACTAAAAACGGGTAACAAAACCGTCACTTACACTGTTGTTGGCCCAGTTGAGGCCGACCCATTGGAAGGCAAGATCAGCAACGAATCACCAATCGGCGAAGCCGTCTTTGGCAAAAAAGTAGGCGATAGCGCTGCTATCACGACACCTAAGGGTAATGTGACTTACAAGATTGTTAGCATCAGCTAATCTTATTTAAACCGCATTCTTGCACTGGCTACCTAAAGATACGTCTTTATTTGTCACATCGCCAAAGAACAGATATAATACACCTACGATGGCGACACTAAAAGATTTTCGGGATGAGCGACTGCGCAAGCTAAATGAACTGAAGCAGTTAGGTATTAATCCATACCCAGCCGATGCGCACCGGACCCACAATATGGGCGATATTGTCGCGAACTTTGAGAGCTTGGAAGGTCAGACGGCAACGGTTGCCGGGCGTATTACCGGTATCCGCAAGTTCGGTAAGCTTGCGTTTATCGTGCTGAAAGATTTTAGCGGTGAGATTCAGTTGTTTTTGGCCGAAGGCCAGGTCGCTGAACGTGACGCAAGCATTAGTCAGCTGTCGATTGCGGACTTGCCGCTGCTGGACACCGGTGATTTTGTCGAAGCAACGGGGGACATTATTAAAAGCAAAACAGGCGAGATTTCGATCGCTGTTAAAACGTTCCGTCTGCTCACAAAGTCACTGCGACCAATGCCAAGTGCTCAAGAAGGCTTTACCAACAAAGAAGAGCGTATGCGCCGCCGATACGTGGATATGAACGTCAACCAAGACGTCCGCGATCGTTTTGTACGCCGTAGTAAGTTTTGGCAAGCGACACGTGACTTTTTGAACGCGAACGATTTCATCGAAATTAATATTCCGGTACTTGAAACAACTGCCGGTGGTGCTGACGCGAATCCTTTCGTTACGCACATGGATGCGTTGGATCAAGACTTTTACCTGCGTATTAGCCACGAGTTACCATTAAAGCGTCTTTTGGTTGCAGGTTATGAAAAAGTCTATGACATCGGTGCTCGCTTTAGGAATGAAAATTATAGTGACGAGCATTTACCTGAACATATTGCCATGGAATGGTATTGGGCATATGCCGATTGGGAAAAGGGGATGGTATTTACCGAAAATATGATTCGCGCGATCTCTGATGCAACGTGGGGGACACGTCAGTTTACGTTATCGGACGGTAGTAGGATTGATTTTGGTCAGGATGGTGAACATTTCCCGCGGATCAGCTTTGTGCGGGTATTAAAAGATCAATATGGTATCGATGTGTTCAATTCCTCTATTGAAGATATTGCCGCGGCGCTTAAAACAAACGGCCTAGAGGTTGAGAAACAAGATAATCGCCAACGAAGTCTTGATAAATTATGGAAAAAGTATCGAAAAACACTTACAGGCCCAGCATTTCTAGTGGATATGCCAACATTCATGCAGCCGCTTGCAAAGGTCCAGGTTGCCAACCCTGACCTGACCGAGCAGTTTAACCTCGTTTTTGCCGGTAGTGAGATGTGCAAAGCATTCTCGGAATTGAACGATCCAATTGATCAATATAATCGATTCTTGGAACAACAAAACATGCGAGATAGCGGTGACGATGAGGCGCAGATGATGGACATCGATTACGTTGAAGCGCTTGAATACGCGATGCCTCCGGCATGCGGATTAGGCTTTTCAGAACGTATTTTCTGGTCACTTGAAGGCGTAACTGCACGCGAAGGCGTACCATTCCCACAACTGCGCGCCGAGATCGATTCGACGACTCGTGACATTTATCCAGACGTGAAGTTCGAATAATTACTTGCATTTATATAGTGGTACATACTATACTAAATATAGTAATTAACGAAAGGGTATTAAATTCATGACGCAAATCGCTGTATTTGTGGGCAGTCTTCGTGCTGACTCATTAAACAAGAAATTGGCCAAAAACTTAGAAGCTTTGGTGCCAGAGGGGACGACGTTTAGCTATGTCGATATCGCTGCACTTCCATTATTTAACGAAGAGTTAGAGGCCGAGTTTCCGGCACCCGCGAAAGCAATGAAAGACATTGTCGAAGCATCCGACGGTGTATTATTTGTAACGCCAGAATACAACCGCAGCATTCCTGGTGTCCTGAAAAACGCAATCGACTGGGGATCACGACCATGGGGCAGTAACTCGTTTGCTGGTAAGCCTGCGGGTATCGTCGGCGCCTCAGGCGGTATACTTGCGACTGGTCCTGCGCAGGCGCATCTTCGTAGCATCTTAGTGTATTTGAGCACTCAGTTGATGGGCCAACCCGAACTGTACGTCGCGCATGGTAACGCCGTGTTTGACGAACAGGGGACTGTTGTCGACACATCAAAAGAATCGTTCAAGACGTATATCGAGGCATTTGTTGCCCACGTTCAGAAATAAGAACACGTACATACATCAATAGGCGGCCATAACGGCCGCCTGTTTTTTGATAAAAGTCCGTATGTTATAAAAAATGCGCTAGTGCTAAAATAGATACAGTATCATGCGAGAATAAGAACGTAACACATGAGGCCTAGTTGGAGGGGTTGTTGATGATTGAAGTTCAGAATGTCACAAAAACATATGGAAAAAAGTCTGCGGCATTTGTTGCACTTGATGACGTCAGCTTTACCATTCCTGATGGTGCCAGTGTTGCGATTGTCGGTAAGTCTGGGTCTGGTAAATCAACCCTAATGCATGCAATTAGTGGTCTGGACCGTCCTGAAAAGGGTCAGATTGTGATTGATGGTGTTGATATTTTGAAATTGAAGCAAAAAGCAGTCGACACCTTTCGTTCGCAAAAAATCGGTTTTATTTTTCAGGCATTCTTTGTCCAGGCCAACGAAACCGCGTTCGAAAATGTTGCTTTGCCACTTGAAATCGCTAGTTTGTCCGCGGGAGCGCGTAAAAAACGTGTTCAGGCGGCACTGCGCGTTGTGGGCCTTAGCGATAAAGAAAAGCAAAAAGCCCGCAATTTGTCTGGTGGTCAAAAGCAGCGTCTGGCGATTGCACGGGCCATTGTAAATAACCCTCGGATCATCTTTGCCGACGAGCCAACAGGAAACCTTGATACGACAACCGGTGCAACCATCGAAAAATTGCTGTTTGGGCTGAACAAACAGGGCGGCAGCACGCTGGTGATTGTGACGCACGACGAAGAGTTGGCGGCCAAATGTGATATCAGGGTATATATCAAAGACGGCAAGATTGAAAAGATGGTTGGGGGAAAGAAATAATGAAAACGATTGATATCATCCGCCGCGCAGGTCGTAGCCTGAAAAGCGCAAAGGTCCGTACTATTTTGACCAGTTTGTCGATCGGTGTTGGCGCATTTACGCTGACCATTGCCATTGCAGCTGGTGAGGGCGCACGCCAATACGCCGATACCTTGCTGACGAGCAACATTGACCCACAGGTCCTGGCGATCGCTAAAAACAAGGCGTTTTTTGAAGGAGGCCAATCTGGGCCTCAGCCGTACAATCCAAGTACGGACTTGTTTGCGCGTCCAACAGGAGCCCCGATCGCCCTACTGAACCAGGAAGACATCGATACGATTGCTGCTCGCGATGATATCGTATCGGTTACACCGTCGTATACGATCAATGCCGAATACATCACCCGGCCTGATCTGACTGATAAAAAATACACCGTTGAAGCTGCACCGTATGATACGGGCGTGACGCAGACGGTGATTGCGGGCGCACTGCCAGCACTCCGTACATCGATTACTGACGAACAGATTGCGTTACCGGAAGTATACGTTAATTTACTTGGTTTTAGCGACGCAGGTCAGGCGATTGGTAAAACAGTCAGTATCCACATTGAACGTAATCCTAATGTCAGTCAAGAACAAGTACAGCAGGCACTTGCCGCTGGACCAGAAGCCTTGGCGGCACTGAGCGTCGTACAGAAAAAGGATTTTGAATTTACGATTGTTGCTGTGGTTGGCCGATCTGCAACCGCGTTAACAGCGACATCAAACGTGCAAGTAAGTGATGTTTCAGCGCGAACCATGTCAGAATTTAGCACCGAAGGCTCGAGTAGTTTTAGGAAATACTTTATTGCCACAGCAAGTGTAAAAGAGGGCGTTGACCCAGCGACAGTTAAAGATCAGCTGGTTGAAAAGGGATATGGCGTCCAGACCGCTAAGGATCTGCAGGGTCTGTTGTTTACGATCGTAAATACGCTACAAGGTATCGTGATCGGGTTTGGTATCTTGGCGCTGATTACGAGCGTGTTTGGTATCATTAACACGCAGTATATATCTGTTCTGGAGCGCACGCGCGAGATTGGGCTGATGAAAGCGCTGGGTATGCGAGGGCGTCACGTCAGTCGTTTATTCCAGTTTGAGGCAGCTTGGATTGGGTTCTTGGGTGGTGTGATTGGATCAGTCCTTGCTGTTGGCGCAGGCCTGGCGCTCAACCCCGTTATTACTGAAGCGCTGACGCTTGGCGATGGTAACTATCTGTTGATATTCCAGCCAATTCCTATCGTCGGACTGATTGTCGTATTGATGATTATTGCGATGATCGCCGGATACCTGCCTGCCCGTCGTGCGGCCAAACTAGACCCAATTGAAGCGCTACGTACGGAATAATTAAAAGTGTTTGATATAGGTGTGGATGGTCGCACCCGATGCGAATAAAAATTCGTCGTTCATCTGTTCGCGTTTCAATGCTAGAAGCGGCGCTGCCTGATCGAATGCCGCCTGGTATTCAGGCAAAGTAAAGTCGGGACGTGTATGTATTAGGTTGCTGACAACGATTTCATCGTACGGAATACCCGCAGCCTCGGCAGATTCGCGGAGGGTGTCGGACGAATCAACCAGGTTGATATATGTGTTGTCGCCGGGATGTTCTGAAGTAACATATTCGATGAATGGTCGGACCAGATCGTCATTCTCACCAAGTGCACCAATGGCCTTTTTTGTATTGGCCGACGCGGCCATAGTGAGCTGGCTGTACATGAATGAGGTTGGGACGTTATTAAGATGCGAGAGATCGCCACCGATCAGCTTTTCGCCACCGGCCCGAATAATACGACTGTATTGAACGTCCAGTCCCCAGTCATTGGCGACTGCGATCACCGCCATAAATGCTCTGGCCTTATCCAGTTGGGCTGGCAGAATCATGGTTTCGCTTGCAGGCATTTGATCAAGGAAAATCGTAACGACCTTGATGCCGTATGTATCGCGTAAAATGTTAGCGATTTTTAGCGACGCCATGCCGCCCAGGCTATATCCATACAGCGAAACGTAGGTGACGTGTCGGCGTTCGGCCTCGATCGCAATTTCATGTGCGATTGTTTTTAGCCCGATATCATCAGCGTATTCAAGTGCCGCCAGGGTCCCTGGACTGAGCGTCTGGATGGCCTCGCTCATGTTGCGCGCATTCCACGATCCATCCTTGTCAGCAAAACCACCGATAAAGACGGTCATTTTGTCATTATCGACTTTGTCCTGGGCTTCTTCGATAAAGTGGATGATCGGGCGCGAATCTTCCAGCTCGGCCTTACCCATGGCGATATCAGCCGGCAGAACAGAAGAAACAGCAACGACCACCGCCAATACGCCCAGTCGACGAGTGTTTTGCCGCGACATTTTTTTAGCACGTTCTACCAGTGCTGGTACTTCGGTCACAGAGAGCGCTTCGGTCGTGGTGGATGGACGGCGGGTCATTACTACCATTATGACAGATACGCGCAAGTAGCGCTGAATGCGGGGAAATTTGGTACAATAAACACAAGATGTTAGATATTCGCTTTATTAGGGACAACCCTGAACTTGTACAAGAAAACCTCGAAGCCAAAGGCTATAAGGTTCAGATTTCGACTTTGCTTGAAGCTGATGCTGCGCGTCGTGGCCTACAACAGCAAGCTGATGAGCTACGCGAAAAGCGTAATACCATTTCGACGCAGCTGAAGGGCGGTCGGCCATCTGATGAACTTGTCGCCGAGTCAAAATCGATCAAAGAGACGTTAATGACGATCGAGACTGATTTAAAGAGCGCTGACGATACCTACCAGGACTTAATCAACCAGGTTCCGAATATCTTGCAAGAAGATGTTCCTCGCGGAGGGGAAGAAGACAGCGTTGAGATTAAGCGTTGGGGTGAACAAAATTCTGGTGCGGTTGATCATCTGGATTTTGCGACGGCACGTGATTGGATTGATTTCGAGCGAGGTTCAAAAGTCGCCGGTGCTAAATTCTATTACCTGAAAGGTGATTTGGCACTTTTGGAAAATGCAATTACACAGTATGCCTTGAATCTTGTGACGCAAAAAGGCTTTACACTTTTAACCGTACCCGCACTGGTCAATAGCCGCATCGCAGGTGGTACGGGGTTCGCACCGCGTTCGAGTGACCAAAGCGATGAATACTATATCGAAGGTGAGGATTTGGCGCTTATTGCAACGGCCGAGATTCCTATTACCGGTTATCATGCCGACGAGATTATCGATGAGGCACAGCTACCATTGCTGTACGCGGGATACAGCCCGTCGTTCCGCAAAGAAGCAGGCACGTACGGTAAACATAACCGTGGATTGTTTCGTGTTCATCAGTTTAATAAGTTAGAACTGTATGCATTCACGACACCTGAACAATCACGTCAGGTTCATGAACAGATTTTGGCGCTTGAGGAAGAAATCTGGCAGGCGCTTGGGATTCCATACCATGTCATTAACATTGCAGCAGGTGACTTGGGTGCTCCGGCAAGTAAAAAATACGATATTGAGTATTGGTCACCAGTTGACGGGATCTACCGTGAGCTAACGAGTGCATCTAACTGCACCGACTTTCAGGCGCGTAATCTTAACATTCGTGTGCGTCGCGCAGACGGCAACGTCGAAGTGCTCCATACGCTTAATGGCACAGCGGTATCGCTGGCACGTTCGCTTGTGGCGATTTTAGAACATTATCAGAATGAAGATGGGACACTGCGAGTTCCTGAGGTACTGCGCATGTATATGGGTAACCGAGACATTCTGTAGTGATCTATTGATTGACGGGTCACAGGCAGCGGCGCTTGAGTACTTCTTGGCAAAGTGAGCCCTAGCTTGGCACTGCATCATCGCGCGGGTTGAATAGGTCGTCTAGGTAGCCATTGGCAATTTCATCAGGCGCATACAGGTTTTCAAAATGTTCTGTCAGGTGAGGAAGGGCAATGACACGGTCTAGGACAGCCCGTGATAGGCACAGTCGCTTGGTGACAGTAGCAAGCAATACCGGAGCTAACTCGTCGCGGGTTAGCTCGCGTTGGATACCACGCCGATGAGCATCGCTTTCATACTGCCACAGTGCATCGTTGATTGCTGGTATTAAAAGATGGCCATCGATTTGGTTGTAAAGACTTGCAGCTATGTTGTCCCCTAGGTGATTGCGAGAAATGTCTGGAATTATGTCTTGGGGGTTTCGACATGTGTCGGTTGCAGAAAAGGAGTCGTCCGACCAGATACCTTTGTAGCCATGTTCGGCAAATCTTTCAATATATCGTCGAGGCGACGTAGCGATATGAGCACCAGGTATGAGTGGCCATCGTACTCCTCGCATCAACGATTGTGACTCATACGTTATATGTTCGGGCCGAAAGCCCCCGGCAGCAGCGTAAAAGCTAAATGGGACGACCGTGGCCGCTTCGAAGCTGCTTTTTGCAGCCCGGTTACAAAAGTCTATCCAGAAAACACCGTCAGAGATATTTGGGTGTTGCGGGCTTCGTGCATGCTTTGCCATCGTGAAGGTCGGTTCGTGGGTTTGTCCCGGAAGGTCAAGGAGCCGATAAGCGCGGTTCATGTCGGCAATGCCGTAGTAGCGTTGAATCTGTGCTATATAGTGAGGGCTAAGGTATTCAAGATCGATATCATGGTTAATACCAATGACCTCTTGGTGACGGCTAAGCCACGAAGGCCGGCTGGCGGCTAAAACACCGTTCCAGATATCACGACGGACCCCGCCAATTATTGGAGTATCGTATGTTGAGAAAGTCGTGTGGACTGATAGGTTCGGGAACTCATCAGTTGCTTTAGAAACCGCAGTGACTGTCGCCTGTGTTGTTTCGGGCGATGGATCATTGGTTGGGGTATTGAGGCCCAAGACGATACTGAACGGTACATTGTCACGCTGAGCGGCATACTGAGACAGTGTGTGGTGTATCAGGCCTGCCTCTTGGTGTGCTGCAACCGGGATAATCACAACTGTTGGTTCAAGGTCCCGTTTTTGTGTTAGTTCGGCGGCAATACGTTTTGCGTTTGCACGTTCGGTTTCGTCAAGAGAAGCCCAAAACTCATAGAGGTGTTGGTCGGGATTTTTACTGTAATCTATCTCCTCTAGTTCCGGGTTTACCATCCGTTGTTTATAACACTTTTAACCTATTCGGTCAATATTCGACCAAGACGCATATGTTATAATAGAAGTACCAACCAAGTAACTAGGAGGGTAGCATGATCACAGCAATCGAAATTACAGGGATAAGCAAATATGCCTTGGACGATACGACCAAAAAGTACGTCATGAAAAAGATTGGAAGACTGGATCGCTATCTGCCCAGACATGCGCGCGCTAGTGTTACCGCCGAGGTTCGTTTGAAAGAAGTTAATCGTGATCATGGTAACAAATACGAAGCTGAAGTCGTATTGAATGTGCCTGACAAAACAATTACTGCCAAAGATACAACACTAAACATGTTAGCCGCAGTTGACATTGTTGAGGCTAAAATTGTGTCGCAACTACGTAAGTATAAGCAGGCAACCATCGCACATGTTGGGCGTCGTGGTGCCATGAGCCGCTTTAAGCGCAGTTATGCCCGCGAATTATAGCAATTGACACCTTGTTCAATGCCTCGTCTGGCCGTATAATGTAAGGAGTATTTTACAGAAGAAACTGAACGCGAGGGTAATTGAACATGGTAAGTAGGCAAGGGGTGTTGACCAAAATTTTTGGTGACCCACAAACAAAGATCTTAAAGGGACTTCAAAAAAAAGTTGTCGCCGTCAATAATCTGACCGATAAGTACTCGAAACTATCCAAGGCTGATCTGAAGAAGCAGACTGAAATCTTAAAAAAACAGTTGCAAAAAAAAGGCACGACGGTTGATAGCCTGCTGCCAGATGCATTCGCATTGGTGCGCGAAGCGAGTGACCGAGTATTGGGTATGCGTCATTTTGACGTGCAATTGATCGGTGGAATGGCACTACACGAAGGTAACGTTGCCGAAATGAAAACCGGTGAAGGCAAGACATTGGTAGCCACGCTGCCGGTGTATTTGAACGCGCTTGAAGAAAAAGGCGTGCATGTGGTGACCGTCAACGATTATCTGGCACAGCGTGACGCCAGCTGGATGGGCGAGCTGTATCACTTTTTGGGACTTTCGACGGGCGTTATCATTAACGAAGCTTCGTTTTTGTTTGACCCAACCTATGACAACGCGGCGCATGACGATCCACGCATGAAACGACTGCGCCCAGTGACACGTAAAGAAGCGTATGCCGCTGATATTACCTACGGGACTAACAACGAATTTGGATTTGATTACTTGCGCGATAACATGGTGAACGAAGTTGATCTGCTGCGTCAGCGTACGCTCAACTTTGCGATCGTGGACGAAGTCGACAGTATTTTGATTGACGAAGCCAGGACGCCGCTGATTATTAGCGCTCCTGCCGCCGAAAACCCCGACAGTTATTATCAGTTCGCCAAAATTGCGGCAAAACTCAATGATAACGATTTTACATTGGACGAAAAGCGTAAAACGGTCGCCTTGACCGATGACGGTGTCGATAAAATTCAAAAAATGTTGGGTGTAAAAAATTTGTACAGCCCTGATTATGTTCGTTCGGTGTACCACATTGACCAGGCACTGCGTGCCCAGACGCTGTTTAGGCGTGATAAAGATTATGTCGTGACGAATGACGGCGAAGTTATCATCGTTGACGAATTTACTGGTCGTTTGATGCAGGGGCGCCGTTATAACGAAGGTTTGCACCAGGCAATTGAAGCCAAAGAAGGCGTGGCTGTATTACAGGAAAGCATGACGCTGGCAACGGTTTCGTTCCAAAACTATTTCCGTTTGTACAAAAAACTGTCTGGTATGACCGGTACGGCATTTACCGAAGCCGAAGAATTTCAGCAAATTTATAGTTTGGACGTCATTCAGATTCCGTCAAACCGTCCGATTGCCAGAAATGACAAACAGGATCTGATATTTAAGACCGAAAAGGGCAAATTAAAAGCCGTTGCAAATGCGATTAAAGAATACCACGCACTGGGACGACCCGTGCTGGTGGGATCGGCATCGATTGCCAAAAACGAGTTGATCGCTGGCTGGTTGGACAAAGAAAAGGTGCCATACGAGATCTTGAACGCCAAAAACAACGAACGCGAAGCAGCGATCATTGAAAAGGCAGGCGAAAAAGGAGCCATCACATTGGCAACCAACATTGCCGGTCGTGGAACTGACATCAAGTTAGGCGAAGGCGTTGTTGAACTGGGCGGACTGGTCGTGATTGGATCTGAACGTCACGAATCACGACGTATCGATAACCAGCTGCGTGGACGTGGTGGACGTCAGGGTGACCCTGGTGAAACACAGTTTTACGTATCGACCGAAGATGATTTGATGCGTATTTTCCAGGGTGAACGAATTGCAGCCCTGATGGATCGTTTGGGTGTCAGTGAAGAAACACCGATTCAAAATAAGGCGGTATCAAAAACACTCGAAGCTGCGCAAAAGCGCGTCGAAGGGTATAACTTTGATACGCGTAAAAATGTTGTTCAGTACGACAACGTGATTAACCGTCACCGCCGCGTGGTGTATACCATTCGCCGCAAAATCCTAGAAGGCATCGACATTAAACCTGAAATTGATCGATTGATCGAAGCCAAAGTACAAGAATTGACGCTGCTGCCAGCCAAGAATAATAAGAAGTTCGCCGAAGAGTTTGAAGTGATCTTCCCAATGAACGACAAAAAGCTCACTGCGATTGGCGTTGAGAAAAACGACAAAAAGCGATTCGAACTTGCTCGCAAAGAAGTCGATAAGGTATATAAGGCCAAAGAACAAGAACTTGACGAAGATGTCATGCGCAAGGTTGAACGTGAAGTGTATCTGCAAGTACTGGATAGTTTGTGGATGCAACACTTGGAAAACATGCAACACCTGCGCGAAGGAATCCACTGGCGCAGCGTTGGGCAACGTGACCCATTGGTTGAATACCGCAGTGAATCAGCCAAATTGTTTGATAGTTTGCAGGCAACACTGCGCGACGAAGTACTGCGTGCCGTCATGCACGTTCACAAACATGATGTGGTTGCCCGGACTGATGAAGACCACGAAACCGAGCTAACACGACTGGCTGAATCGGCAGTCGAAAAGGGCGTCAACGAAGTAACTGGTGGCGAACTAAGCCGTGACAAGGACTTTAAAACTAAGAAGGCGACAACTGTGAATGAAGCGCAGCATAAAAAGAATGATGCGCGCAAACGCAAAAAATCACAACGTCAAAATCGTAAACAAAATCGTCGATAACGGCCGAACGGAAATACCATACAATGAATCATACTGTCGAAGAAATACGTTTGAAAAATGGAGCCAGGGGCTTACTGATTGACGTGCCGGGCGCAACCGTCATGAGCATGCAATTTCAGTTTCGTGCTGGCAATCGCTATGCAAAATCAAAAGATATTGAGCAAGTCGCGCACATCATGGAGCACATGGCGTTTGGTGCCAATGCACGATTTAAAAGTGAACATGAATTTGCATCGGAGTTTTCAAAAAACGGTGCTCAAAGTAACGCATACACCAGCGATTTGTCGATGGTATACGAAGCAGAATGCGCTGATTTTGAATGGGATCGAATATTAGATCTGCAAAAACTAAGCATTTGCCAGCCAAAGTTTAACGAAGTAGAACTGCAGGCCGAAAAAGGGAATGTGCGGAGTGAACTGACAAATTACCTGAATGACCACTACCATATATTGTGGCCACGTATTCAGCAGTTGCTGGGTGAAGACGTTTTGACCCATCGCCAATCGCTGCAAACGATCGGTGAAGTGACGCTTGCTGACATTCGCGAGCATCATCGTCGTACGCACACCACGCGCAATATGCGCTTTGTGATTGCGGGTAAGTTAGAGGGCCGTAAAGCCGAGATTAAACGCCAGATTGAAGACTTTTCATTGCCCGAAGGCGAACGATTTGCCATCCCACGCGACGTGCTGGCGAAGGCCGGTCCAAGTGTCATTCGTCGTAAAGACGCAACCAACCTGACCTTCACCTGGTCAATGACGATTGCCCGCGAACTAAGTGATGAAGAGCTGGACGCGATGCATAATCTGAGTCACATTT
>ERZ724509.570-NODE-570-length-15569-cov-4.540995_pt1 | contig 15569 bp, 8 predicted proteins | sample MGYA00376042_ERZ724509 | MGnify/ENA primary metagenome ERZ724509 (study PRJEB28724, sample SAMN07190887) | wastewater metagenome | isolation source: effluent of sewage treatment plant in Hong Hong | place: USA: Christiansburg, Virginia | collected 2016-03-01 ...
TATTTTTTTTTTTACAAAATCTTTTTTCGTGAACATTATTTTTTATGCATTGAATACGTTCATAAATCCATTCATTAGGTTAAGTATATACCAAGAGTCTACAACTGGCTCTTGCTTTATATCCAATCCGCCTTCTTTAACCATTCTAAGCAACCTGAAAATAGGAAAGTCGTTCGCATTGTTTTTTAAGATAATACTTTTCTCTTCATGGTCAATGATTAAATATTGAACATAGGTTCTACTCTGAAATTCGGACATTTCAAGTATAAATAGCAACGTATTATCACTAAGCCATGTAGATGTATATACTCCATGCTTACTGGATATGGTAGTAATCATCCCCTCTGCTGGGGTTATAATATCCACTAAGTAATCGTACCAGATATGTGTGATAAATGATTGGGTAAAATACTGCGGCTTGTTCTTCATTCTTAAAATGATGAACTTAACTAGACTTTTATCTAATTCTTTTACAGCATTAATTTCTTTTTCATTCATATCCCCCTTTGGATATTGCCATCCATCATCACCCTTTTCGCATAGTGTTTTTAATTCAGTTAACGCTTTGGCTATTTCTGATAATACATTTGGAACAAATTCAACGCCAAGACCATTATTATACGCTAAAGACAAAGACTTTAAGAGTATGTAGTCTTTTATTTCTTCTTCTGGCGGAGCATCCTCTTCAAATGGGTCGTATCTTTTTATAACCCATTCCCCAGATATTGCAAGCTTCTCATTAGGTGTATTTATAATTTCTACCCAAGCAGGTCGATTATCGTTCGGGTATATTTCTTTTAATTTTCCGTGCAGTATTTGCTCTTTGCCATCTCCATTTGGGTCAATGTAGGTATACTCTACCATATCATCTATGAGCGCATACTTATCTTTTTTTACGATAACCATTTGCCCATCAGACCATCTAGGGAATGTAAGCCATTGTGATTTTAGTGCAATAATAGGAACACCATGTCCAGAGTACTCTTTATCGCTTTTAAAAATCAAAGCGAACTGGTAAGAGTCTAATTTTTTACGAATTTTGATAATACTTACATCTTTTGACCCTTTTACCTTACAGTTGACTACTGCTGAATCATAGTTTAATTTTTCAATAACACCTACTGCATGCCCGCCAATGTCATCAATCTCATAAGCGACTGCATCCCCGATAATAGCATACTGGCTTCTGTTTAGGGTTATTTCTTCGTTATTTAATTCATAAATAATACTGCCATCATCTTTTTTCTCAATTACTTCAACAACAAATGGGGCGTGCACAGAAAGGTCAATGGCCAACTCTTTAGGCTGGTCATCTTTATCTTGTTCTTGCTGGTCTTGTGGTTCTTCTTTTTGCGAATCATCTTGTGGTTGCTCTTGCTGCGGCGGTTCTCCATCTCCTACGTTACCGCCATCCCCACCATCGCCTACTGAAGGTTGTGGCATATCATCTTTATCCCCACCACCTCCGTCTTCGGCATCAGGCTTCATCTCGCCAGCAGTTTTAGCATCACTACCGCTATCGCTTATAGATATTTCCTCATTTTCAAATTCTATATCTGACATAATTCATATAATTTATTCATGAATTTTAATCTTAACAACAATCCGCTTTCGTCTACTTTGTTTTCAGAATAAAGCATTTGGTCAAAAAGATTATCAAAATGAGTGTAATCTAATATTTTTCTTTGAAGGTCTTCCGTCAATAGTGGGTCAATATTTTTTCTATGGATATAATCTACAAAGCTCGCACAAAAATATTCTTCTAGTGTTAAGCCAACCGACTGCGCCAGATTAAATGCATCTACATCACTATCAATTACAGCTTGTTCAAAGTCATACAACATATGCGCTGTTTCGTGCAAAATATTGATTGAATTAGACAATGCATTTGAATAGTGTATAGTGTATTTACCATCTAAAGTTTCAATAGCTGCTTCGGCAAAACGATTCTCTGATAAGATAGTATTATTAACAACATTCAGCTTGCTGTAATCAACTGTTTCAGAAGAATACATTTTAAAGTAATCCCTTAAATCCTTTGGCATCCTAGATGTTTGCTGCGAAAACCTTGACTCCACTTCACCCATCAATGATTCATATACCTGAAAATTAAGCATGTATAAATCCCTCGCAGTCCAGCCCTTCTTTAAAAGGTCTTGCTCTTTGATAAGAGCTGCTTTGTTTTGCTCCAAGCTTAATTTAAAAGTATTGATGTATTCAGCTCCTACATGCTTATTAATAAACCTTTCTATCGGTGCTGAAACTTCGTGCACCATAGCATAAAGTGAAATCAAATAATACCCAATAGCTTCCCCAGAATTATTAATCTTATTGGGGGTTCTGGTAAGGTCGCTTAAACTACTCATTAAACTATATAAAACCTTGTCTATACCAATTATGTTTGCTTCGTACCTTAAATTGTATTACTGGTACTCAATAGCATTTATTTCATCTATCAAAATATCAAATTCAGCAACTGGTATAAGAGATGCTACGCCCTCAAATCTCTTTAAGAATGCATCTAGTGATAGTAGGTAGCCCTTTACTGATGCGCCACCAACTGCATCAATAATTTTAGCAATATTAGGATTACCGCCACCGCCAAAGTCTTCTACATTTTGAATATAGTGCTGTATTTCATGTAAAGCAACAAACTGTATTTGCTCTATGGTGCTATATGCCTGCCTTTGTCCAGCAACCAATACGAGCTCATCTATTACCCCCTTACCATAATGAAAATCAGATTTATTTCCCATGTTTACCATAAACAAGGTGAATATATCTTTTAATTTAGGATAGTATTTATACGCTTCTTCAAAAGAAACAAAATCACCTAATCTAACATTATATCCATTAGCCACGGCTTGCGCCATACTCATATTTCCAGATAATATACTTTTAGCGTAGTCTAAGAAAATACTATCTTCCATGGCATCATCCTTGCGAAAAAAAGAACCAGCAGAAGAGCCAGCACTTAATTTATCCATGTCAAACATAAAGCTGTCATCCGAAATACGCTTTCTCCACTTACTATCGTATCGATTAAAGTACCATCCAGTTTCTAAATATATATCATCCGCAGAACTGCCAGAACGAAGCAAAACCTTAGCTTTTTTAAGGTCTTCATCATGCCCAGCTGCTTTCTCGCCTATAATCAAATAGCGCATGGTGCTACCAGCATATTCAGGTATTAATCCACCATTAGGGTTTTTAATACCTTTAACGAAACTAGTTAAATAGCCGCCATAAATACTCTTTTGAAGCTTACGCCTAGTATACTGGTCAATCAAATCATATACCGCACAAATACCATTTACTGGTTTTTGATTGATAGAAAATATTTTAGCAATCGCTTCGCTAAAGTCAATACGACTTGTTACTGGCATATTTGCTTTAGCTATGAGCTTCAACTCGCTTTTTGCCTTACGTACATCAGCAGCTTTAAAGCTTAAAAACATTTGGTCTAACTTCTCTTTATCCCCATCTATGAAAACAAGATAATCAAGTAAGCTATAAAATAAATAGTTGCTGGTATCAAAAGGTTCTCTCAAATAACCAACGTGTTGCCCATTCATGTTTCTATAAATAGAATCATTTATCTCATACAAATGATTTGCACTTACTATTTCTATACCGCTTTGCTCGCTTCTTAAATTATAGTTGAATACAAAATAGAAACCGTTTTTGGTATCAAGAAATTGTTTACCAAGATTACGGTTTTCTATATTTTTAGCCAACCAATCAATTTTTTTAATATCGTCTAAATAGAGCTTCATTCTAAATCTTTAAGCGTTTCTAAAAATTTACCCTTGCACTTGCTATTGATGTTTTCATCTTCAACAAAGTTCCCATCTTTATCATACACATAGTAAGCATAACTAAAATCATCCAATGACTGGTTGTTATACTTAAATATTTTGCTAACTACAACCGTATACCCATCCATCCCCTCTGCACTAGAAGTACAAAACCTATGGTCAAACTCATGTTCAGAATGGCCAGTCTGTGGTAAGTACCCAATACTTTTACGTATGCTTCTTTCTGCTAAGTCTGCTTTTATTTTCTCTATGCTCATAACTATATTGCAGCTGCTGCTGCTTGGTTTTCATTAACTACATTAAGGCCAATATCCAATATTGCTGTGCTCAAATCTTGTTCGTTATAAATATCTCCAACAAAATAATATAAGAACTGTGAATTATTATTTCGCTCTCCATTTGATTTGAATAGTTCATCTCTTCTACCATATTCAGCAAAAACCATTTTCTTAATCTTACCAATATCAGCTGGATAACCCAGACTTGAATCCATAAAGTCTTTATAATAGAATGAACTCTTTACTATGCAATCAAAAAAACGAACCCTGAAAAATGTAGCATCCGATAAAGTATATAGGATGGATGAAGAATCTATGGTCTCTTCAAATTTCTTCAAATTAATTCCATAATAACGAACCCCATTATATAAGTTGCCATCAATATTAATACTAGTACCTACACCGTATACGCCAATAATTGAAACAGCATATCCAAGTGTGGATAAAAGCTGTGCTATACCGATTGCTGCATATCCAGTCCATTTATATTGCTTCGCTGTGTAACCGCAGCTACATCCTATTTTTACAAATAATCGGATGGCATTTTTTGGCTTAGGCGTAATCTCTTTTAATACATAAGACTTCTTTATGGTACTTGTGAATGCGTCAGCACTGCCGCCTATTTTAAGTCCGTTCTTCTTTAGCACTTCAAATACATTACCACCATCATAAATTTCTTGATACGCTTTATGGATAAGGTCTTTGTCTGTACTTTTAATTTTAGGAACTAGTACTACTGCGCTACCATCTTTAATTAAAATGTATTTATACTTAGCTCCATCCTTTACCGTTTTAACTGCTGAAGCCTCTACAAATTCTTTCTTTTTTATTGAATAGTATTTGTATTGCGGCTGCAATCCAGCGGATGCTCTATTAAAATCAAATACGCCAAGATTTCTATCATTGTATTTAAGTACTGGCATATCAAACTTGCCCTTAGAATTCTTAATCAATTCTTGAACCCTTGGCTTGATAATATTTTTATACACATCATTGTACTCGTCCATCAATTGATACCGCTCTCTTGCTAATGCATCTTCTAAGCTAGTTGGCATAGGCTCTCCATACCATTGAACATTCCCATTTTTTATCTCATCTTCAATATGCCTCCAAGTTTCTGCTAACAACTCTTCATAATTTCCCTTACCGCCAGTTATGGGTGTATCATCTGGGGTCTGTCCTTTGAAAAATTCAAAAAACTTCTCCAATGAATTAAAAGGCCGAAGGGTACTTCTGCCCACATCTGGCATCTTTTCTGGTATTCCGCTCATATTAAAGTGGGGTTACTTTATGAAGACGAATAAACTCTTCTATAAATGCATCAACATCAACATCTGCAGCAGCAAGGTCTAACGCTTGTGTTTTAGATATAGCAACTCTTTTACCGTCAGGTAAAGTGTTTACAAAACTATCTACGCTCTCTCTGAATGTTTTAGCAATTGGTCTTCCGCCAATAACAATTGGAGCTACTGCATATTTAGAACCGATTTTTCTTAAATACTCTTGCTCAAATATTCTATTGAAGTTAAGCATAGTTCTTAACGAAACAGATTCTACCGAACCACTATCGCTGTCAAGCTCTTCTCTTATAATGGTAGATACTTTGTACACTACATCATAGGTCAAAGACTTCTCTAAAACGGTATCATACTTAATCTCGTAGAACGAACCAGCAAAACGGTCAACTAAAGAGTAGTCTTGTCTGTTGTTACCGCTAAAATTAGAGCTCACCTCTTTCATGTTGGTATTACCAGTGGCAATAACACAAAAGTTTTTATGCTTTCTAATTTTATCTCCCTTACCATCGGTAATGGTTACAAATATTTTTTTAATATACTTGTCGCCTTCTTTCTTTACTTCCATTCCTAAATCAGCTCCCGCATCTTGCAGCTCTTTTAAGCTGTCATATTCTTCCTTCTTGATAATTACCTCTGTTTCAGTACCAGCAGACTCCGCTAATGCTTCGTTAAGCAAGCCAGCAGTATTAGGGTCTAGCTTTGGCAACTCATCTAAGATAAGACATGCGCCTTTCTCCCAAGCTTCAACTAATTTACCCTGCTTGTACCCTTCAATCGTTTGACCACCGATAATATTGATAGGGCTGGTGAACTGGTTACAGTTGATGGTAATAGTTTCTCTTTGTAGCAAGAAATTAGATACCTTTTTTGCCAAGGTCGTTTTCCCAGTACCCGCTTTACCAAATAAGTAAACGTTGTTACCCACCATTAAATCTGTGTATATGGCCGCAACATCCGCATTTACAAATCCACTCATTTCGGCTGCGCTATCATCTAGTTCCATTGGAATGTCTTTTTTCTCTGGTAATGGAACTTTTATGTCTTGCTTTGTCATAAATAATGATATTAGGTTTTGGGTTAAATTTTGTTCGTTGAATTGGAATGTTTTAAGCTCTTCTTGAATAAGCTTTTTAACAAGGGCTTCTTTCTCGCCCAAGACTTCTTTATTTACTTCTTGGGTAAGAGCTGCTATATCAATGGACATATTATCTATTTTTTATCTTGTGGGTGAATAAAATCATGAACTCTTCTGCGCTATCCATGGTCAAAGGTCTTGATTGGTTTTCTAAATCCTCTTCGGACATTTTCTTTCTTTCTATTTCGCCAACCTCTCCGTTTGCGTATTTCTTAAACACATCGCCTATGAACGAAATATTATCCGCATCGTAACCAAAGATGGTTTTTAAGCTAATGATTTTACCATATAGAGCCTTTTGAACCATATTGCCGATTTCAAAATCAGACTTACTTTCAGCAACTGCTTTAGCAACCGCCTCTTTAAATCTAATCTTATCGCTATCACTGGTAAGAACTGCAAAAGTATCAGATACCATATCGGCAATACTATTATTCAAAGGTATTAAACCATAGTTGGCTGCTTCATTTACAGAAGCTCTGCGACTTAAATAAACAGTACCATATGCCGATGTGCGCTCATGCCTATCAAACTTACTCATGGACATGATATTACCTTTAACGCTATCGTATTGCTTTAGCGTATCATATCCATAATCACCAAGCTGGTCGGTGTCTATTTCTTCTTTACTAAGCGGAACATCACTAGCATTGAGTATTTGGTCTTTATCTTCAACGCCAGTCAATGAAATCATAAACGGTGTCTTAGAGTGGACATACTTAAATACATCTGCTAAAATTTTCAATCCACTATCTCTGTCTAAATAGATAGTAAAATCCAAAGATTTTAGTTGTACGTTCCTACTACTAGCTCTTGGCTTATACCATACAATATAATATCTGTAAGAAATACCCATACTGTCTAACAATCTAATAAATTCACCGTCATCATAAAGTTCAGAATAGTAGCTTTTCTTTTTGCCTTTAGACTCTTTACGAGTGCCACCATATATATTTATACGTAGTGCTTTTTGATATTGATTGTATTCAAATAAAAAACTCTCATTTTCATTAGCGAATAAAATTCTTTTATTTGAAGATAAAATATCATCCACTAAACCACTTGAATTAAGTGCATACTTAATAGGCGTATTTTGCGGGCTCATAGCAATCAATGGCATCTTATTGCTAAGTTTGATACCTATTCTCAAAGAAGTCCTATCCGCCGTTGTAAATTTCAAGAATTTAATCACTCTGCTCCACATCTTTTCATCTGCCTTGGTCATAGAAACAGCAATGCCGTATGCTTCAAGAACATTACCAGTTAGCATTCTAACAACCGCCCTTCTATTCAAATCAACTACCCAGTTGTTAATCATCACTATTCTAGTAATCTCCAAATCCATTGACTTAGCAACTATGTATTCTAATACTTGTCTTCCTTTATTAGTAGGCTTGAAAGAAATCTTCGGCTTACCAGATAACTGACAAAATACAAGCTCAATGTTCATTGGGCTGTATTTTTCTTTAGCAATCGGATGAATGATAACCCCAACAAAACGAGCATTATTATATGATGAAATTCTCATTGGGATACCATCAGAATCTAATTCATAACATTCTTCAATAACTTCTGGTATTGCAGCTGGTCTATTTGGCATTAATACCATTTTACCATTCTTGTCCTTCGCTTCAATAATAGATAATACAGACTCGTATTCATCCTTGGCTCTTGATAAAGCTCTGTTTACTTTTAAATCATATTCAGCTTCCATCTTCAGTCTCTCCATCTCATCTTTTGCAAGACTGTAATCTGGAACTAAAATAGAATCCTTTACCTCTGCTACTACATGCTCGGCGTAATGCTTTTTATAATCAGCAACAAAATCCAAATAAGCAGCATCTGGTTCTTTGCCACCAGCCAAGCTCAATACCAATCCCTCTACCTTATCTTTAGAATAAGGCTTATCTTCTGCAAGTACATAATCATCTTCAATATACACTGGCGCATCAAAAGGATTGGTATCTCCGCCCTTACTTACAAGCAATCTTGTTTTAATGCTTGCCTTTAAATCAATAATGTTTGTTTCTAAATCATACTCACCGCTTTCCTTCAACTTAGCTTCAAGGTCTACGTATAATGCATTGATTGAATTATAGAAATACTCTTGCTCATCCGACAATCCCATTTCTAGGTTACGAACAAACGTTTCAATCAAATATTCCCCAGTCATTTCACGAATATCACCTTGCTCATCAGTAGGCATGAACTGGTTATATCTCTCGCTATTAAGTTCAATAGACATGAAATCATCTAAAACCGCATCGCCATATTTATTGATAACATCTTTAATCTCATTTCCAAAAGAATCTTTTATGCTAGTTAATTCAGAACTTTGTTTTTGGTTTGCGGTTATATTTGCATCCAAACTTCTAAGCTTTTTTATAAGCATCAAAAGTCTACGGATTTCACTAGGTATTCTTGAAACCGCATAAATGTAGTTAGGGTAGTTAACCATACCAGTACGATTAATTCTACCACGCTTTTGAACTTCTGTATTTACATCTAGTTCTACTTGGTGAATAACCATTACCCTCGGCCTTTGGTCTTTGAATTTAGAAGAGCTGTGCGCATCTTCCCCAGTACTACCGCTCTCATTAATCAACAACACATCATAAATGCCGTTATTGAACATTTTGAATGTGGTTGATTTATTCTTTGGCTTTTCATTTTTTAGAAGCTTGTACTTGCCATTGGCTTGTTTTTTTAGCCTGAACTTTCTACCAGTCACCTCACCAACTGTAAAAAATGGCGTACCGCCGCCATGCTCCATATCCCATGATGGCCTTGGCGTTTCTTCAATCATGTCAATAATACGGTCAATAGGGCTCAATGGAATATTTAACTCAACCGCTTTAACACGCTCCAATATTTCTTTGTATGCTGCCCCATTATCGCTGAAGTCTTCATCTTCAACAGATATATCACCAGTAATTAATTTCGGCTCGGCGTTTTTTTCAGATGACACAATCTCCTTTAATGTAATTGAACCAGACAAAGCACCAAGCGCAAGGCTGTAAACATATACGCTAAAATCGGCACTGTCAAGCTCTTCGCCAACTTCTACACCCAAGCTATCATAAATACCCTCTAAGGTATTACGAACCGCAATAACTGGCTTTCTATTTGATTTAAACTCTACTTTATCGGCTACCCTTGTGTTAATTAATTGGTTATCCAATAACTGACCTAAAGTTTGCTTAGCTACGAAGTCTGCCTTTAATGCAAATAAAAGCGTTTCAATAAAATTGAATTGCTTACCCTCTATATTACCAGCAGTAAAATAACGAAGAGTATACTTTCCTTTGTTGTCTCTCTCCCATTCAGCTAATTCAGCTTTTGCTCTTGGCCTTGGCTCTTCGCACCATTCAACCTTATTTAGTTTAGCGAATCTTCTTATTGCTACTTTTTTTGCTTCATGGAATAAGCTATTAGAGGGGCTAAAGAAACGAGCTAACTCCCTAAATAATTTAACCGACAAATCGTATTTACTAAAAAGCTCTTCTTTGTCAGCATCTTGCATATACTCATACACCACGCTGCAATTCTCAAAAGTTCGTTGCCTTCTAATCATTTGGCCACTGGCCGTCAAGTTAGCCGCTAAGTTTTCTGTAAGTCTTTCACCGCCTAGCTGAATTACTTTAATCAATTCCGCAGTACTTAATGCGCTTGTAGAAATATCGGTCTTTAAAGCGTAGATAAACATATTATCTGGTCGCTTAGAAAATGTTGCAGAAGAGAATAGAACACCTTTTACCATTTCAATCAAAGAGGTGATAGCCTTACCAGTATCAGACTTAGTACCAGTTGCGTTATGGCACTCATCCATACAAATAACAACCTTACCTTCTCTTTGCTGAATAAGCTTAGAAAGATATTCTACTTTTGGCTTACCAGCACTACCAGATAGCTGACTGTAAGTAAGCTCTATATAATCGTATTGCGCAGGCAGTGTGCCTTTTGAAATCATTTTTTTTATTTCAGCTTGTGCTGGTGCTTGTATTACCTCTTTACCATTAAAGTCAACAATACCAGTTTCGCTAGGTTTTTGAACTTTAGTTCTTTTACCATTTTCATCTTCAACATATTCAACACCACCGCTTTTATATCCATTTAAAATAAGCGGGTATCCTACATTCATTTTACCACCAGACTTTGTTTCTACGCCACCAATATCCAACAAATCACGATACATAGCGGAAAACAAGTTGGTCTTCTCTGTAATAAATATAGGCAGATAACCATTTACTTTAGCATAGCGAAGTATGCTTGAGTTAACTCGCCCTTTCCCTATTCCCGCAGAATCTGCTAAAACAAAGCCCTTACCTTTCTCAATTTGGTAAATTGCTAAGGCTGCAGCATCCGCTTGTTCTGCCGAAAGAGCTTGCGATAAAGCATATTTAGAAGTGTATTTAAGCTTCTCAACCAAATACTGGTCTACATCTTCAATCTCTTCTCTAAGCTTAAATTGAGCCTGCATAGTTTCCCCCGCTAGGCTTAATGGAACAACCGTGCCCATATTAGGCAGTTTGCTCATAGGAACATACGGAACTGAATTCTGGTCGGCTGCAATAGCTTTTTCAATTTCCGCTGTGGTTTGCTCTTCAAATGGTTTGATTTCTAAATCCATTGTGTTTGTGTGTTAAAGTTCTATGATAGATAGCTGCTCTAATAGTGCTTCTAATGTTGTGTCATTAGTGAATTGTGTTGCATTCTGATACGCTTCTGATTCTTCCGATGTTTCCAGTGCTTTGTTGTAAACACCTTTATATTTACCCGCAACTGAAAGACCGCTCCAACTAATATTATCTTTAATGCCGTCTAACCACTTAGTTACTTGCGCAGAATCAACTATACTTTCCACCACTGTTTCGGTATCCATGTAAGGCGACTGAATTAAAATGGTATCATTCAAAACAAGTGCTAAATCATCCTTAGCCGCTTGCTTGGGGTCTTCATGGCCATTTTCAAGATGCACCATTTCGGTTCTCTTTAAATACTCTTCAATCAATCGTGCCAATCGGTCTCTCAAATTAGCATAGAAGTCGCTGTACTTAAAATTATCCTCTTGGTTTGTTTCAAAACCACCAATGACATAATCGCCATCTGCTGGGAATATTTCATCGTTCAAAAATGTCTTGGCCATTTTTTCTTTTTTTCAAATTTATGGAAATATTAATAATGCGCAATCTTTTCAGTAAAATAAACCATTTTGGTCATTTTGTTTAAAATATCAAAATCGTAATTAGTAAAGTCTAACATTCCACCTTCTTCAAACTTTTTACCGCCGTGGTCAGCATTAATTCTTGAAAGGATTTCTCTCGGTGTTTTTTTCGTTCCTTGGAAACCATATTTATCTTGGCTCTGCATCGTTTTTACAGTAACGACAGCATTACCACCATGAAGACTTTCAAGTGTTGCGCTAGGCAATTCCCCGCCATGCTTATACATGTATTTAAGATTGCACCCACAGTCTGAAACCTTACCACCCTTAGCAAATTTTACTCCACCATACCTACTATTTAGTATAGATGCAATCTCTCTACCAGTTAGCTTGTCCCCTTCAAAATCATACAGCTTATCCGATTGCATGCTTTCGGTACACAACACGCCCTCTCCGCCCTCTACTTCTACGACTTCGCCAGTGTCTTCTACAACGAACGTTTCGCCAGTATTTCCATGCTCATCCATTTCGTGGTGTCTTTTGCCTACAACAACTCCGCCAGTATCCATTTTTTGCATTTCACCACTTCCGTTATTGTTATTTTTTTGTATAACATAACCTTGGCTTGATAGTATTTCATTTAGCCTAGAAACAGAGCATTGAGTGTCAGGAAGCGCAATGATTGGGTCTTGCGAATCTTGGTTATGCATCTCATCAAAACTTATAATATCCCCATTTTTCATAGGAATAAATATTGCGCTTTTTCTGCCTTTGCCATCTTTTGCATACCACCTATGGTATCCATCAAGTAATTGCTTTTGGCCAGTAATAACATCAACTCCAACGATAATCGGCTTGCTTGTTGGCTGAAATTTCTTATTTTTTTCAAATGTTTCCTTAGCCAAATCTACCCCTAGTGGCATTACTTTTAAATCTTCTAAATTAACTACACCAGTAGTGTACTTTCTATTTTCATTACCCCAAATATTACCGACCCTTACTTGACCCTGAAGCTCTTTCGGGAATAACATCCCGCCCTCTTTAAAGGTGCGGCCATTACTTGCATCCCATTCCGCCTTATTAATGATGCCGACAGATTCATAATTTCCAGACTCCATCAATTTATTCTGCATCATTAAAGCTGAACGGTGCGACTTCCTTGTAGAAATCCACTTTTGATTAATGCCGTTGTAAACAACCCATTCGCCAGCAATAGCTCCGCCTTTAGCATAATGAATACCCTCTACCGATACTTTCCTACCCATCATATCCCTAAGCTCTTCGGATATTCTTATTTTACCCAATGGGATAAAAGGATAGTCAGAACCCCAAGCACCTTTTTTGAAGCTCATAATGCCTAGCAACCCATCCTTTTGGGTGATATACCAAGTTGAATCTTCATAAACAACCGCATCGCCAATAAACATAGGTCTAATTACTTCCCCAGCTTCTTCAATTTCACCACCTTGTTCAAAACGCTGAACATAATTCGGCTCAACAATCATTACCTTTTTATTCTTCATAGCATTACCGCTCGAATGAATCTTGGTTACGTTTGCTGAAACGTGCGTGCTAATATTATCCAAAAGGAAATTCATAGCAGCAGCTTCTGCGCCAACTACGCTGCCATCAAAGTCCATGGCTTTTTTATAGTCTGGCTCAATAAAATCTGCCTTACCATCCCTTGCTTTATTTAAAACAATACGGTATCTGGAAACTACCCCACCCTTGGCCATTTTCTGTTGAAAATACTTATGCGTTTGAATTAACGCCTCGCTATACTCTCTTGTTGTTTTATCCTCTTCACCATGTACCTTTATTGTATATAACTGGTAAACATTACCATTAACTCCGCTTTTATCCTCACTTCTAACATTGAGCCCCCCATCTTTACTATGCCAAGCATATGATTTTAGAATGCCTGAATTATCAACAATCAAGTCGCCAGACATAACTTTGTTTTGTATATAAGAAAACTCTTCATTGTCAATTCTGCCGCCGTTAGCCATCTTCTCTTTGAAAACCTCTTTGGGCACATCCCCAAAAACAGAAAAATAATAGTTGTTAGTATCGGCAATATCCGCTATTGTTCCGTAACTATATTTTTCTTTATTATTTTTTGCATTTTCATCTATCCATTCATTTAACTTAATTCTAGCTTCATCATGAGTCTTGAATTTTTTATTCAGTAGAATATCATTTGCATCAAATATGAATAAAATATACCCATTACTTTGGAATATATTTGCGTGTATGGCATTTTTATCCCTTCTGGATTGCAAGTACATTATTAACTCTCTTTCAGTACCCTCAAATTTGAACTCTTTGGATACTGCACCGCCCTTAGCCATTTTAACAGCACCCTCTTCGTTTAAGAATGCAGCAACCTCACTAATCTCGTCTTTATAGTTGCCTTTTTTGCCAGACTGCATGGAAGTAGAAACTACAACTAGCCCGCTATCTACATCAGGCTCTTCAACTTTATCAATACACCAAACAATACCAGAACTTGTTTTGAATTTTGCGCCTTCAATAATATCAGAAGAAGAAACAATACCGCCTTGTGCATATTGCTTATCAGATAATTTATAAACAACAACCCCTGAAATATTTCCAGTTGATGATATAACATTCTCTTTTCCGTAAGGGGTTGACTTAATTTCCTTTTCTAAATCTTCTTTTGTCGCATACTTATTTTTTACTTCTGTGTAATGCCAACAAAAGTCTACCGCCTCTTTTAATGTTACATTATCTTCATTGCCATACTTGCTACGCATCCCATCATACCCAGTTGTATAGCAATTATATTTATCTTGCTTTTCTGGTAAAACAACTAATTTTTCATCTTCAAGAAAAAGCGTTTCGCAATTTGCTTTTGCCCAGAAATCCATTCTGTCATTCAAATTGATTACTGTGCCTTTTGGAAGTACTTCGCCATTGTTTGCATATAATTTACCATTGTAAGCGTAAGTAGTTCCAACACCTTTATTCCATAGAGAATATTTATGACCATCATCTTTTGTTTCATTTAAGAATTCAGGGACATCCGCTGTTTTTATCTGTTTCTTATAAGAACCTATCCAACCGCCCTTGGCCATCTTATCTCCGTAGAATTCTATCTCTTTGGCATCGTAGGTCTTCTCTGTTCCATCAACAAACTTTAAATGGAACTTTCTCCCATAGGCTTGCATGATAACTCCCATCTTATTGGTTTCTTTAACTAATGCATTATCGCCTACTACTGCATCTTGCCATTTTATTGTGCCGCCGTTTGCCATCTTATTTGTGTTTTTTGTGTGTGATTGTTGTTTTTCAGAATCGTAGACAACCTCATTCTGATTTAGTATAATTAGATAAGGGGAGCTTTTATATTGAGCCATTTTGCTTTCATCAAAAGATTGGTATGCTTCATTATCAAACATGTCAATTATTTCATTTGCTTGTCTTAAATGAAGTACTGAACGATATATTAATGCTTTATTATAAAGAGCTCCGCTTCTTTCTTGCCCCCCAGTATTATATGTTATAACGGTGTACATTTTTTCTTTGTCGGTCAGAACTATGCCATTTTTTTTCAAATTGTCCATACCAACCGTTAAAGAATTTACAAGCCCGCCATCTTTCATAAGGTCGTCATCTTGGATATAAGCAGCCTTTACTTTTTCCCCGCTGGCTTTTTTCAAAAACTTATTTACTCTAGCCATACTCCATGCAGCCCTTGAATTAGGAGCTCCGCCAGTAATTGTTGGCCTATGCGAACTGCTATATGCACCAGAACCCCTTCTATATACCGCTTTCAAATCATTTAGCGTAATACTATTATTGTCTGGATTATTCTTTTTGAACTCGTTAAGCTTATCTTTTAAAATATCAATT
>ERZ724509.573-NODE-573-length-15464-cov-7.731650_pt1 | contig 15464 bp, 11 predicted proteins | sample MGYA00376042_ERZ724509 | MGnify/ENA primary metagenome ERZ724509 (study PRJEB28724, sample SAMN07190887) | wastewater metagenome | isolation source: effluent of sewage treatment plant in Hong Hong | place: USA: Christiansburg, Virginia | collected 2016-03-01 ...
CAACGATTCAACGTAGCTGTACCTTACTTCAAGATGGGTGAGATGTTCTTCCCTGTTGAGGAGAAGGGGGGTGTAGCACTGGATGAGATGCTTGATGAGTTGAGTTTAACCACAGTAGGTGGGTTTAAGTCTAAGCACGATGATGCACTTGATACCATCTCCATGCTGCCACTCATGCCAATATGGTTGCCAAGTAGTTCTACTGAGTTTACGCAAGGCAAGTCAAAGATATGGGGAACTGCCGTTGAAACAGGTAGTGATTTTACTGCTAGTTATTTTTGTTAGGTGATATATGTTATTAACCGAGATATTGGATTCATTGGCTGGAAGTGAGTTAGCTAATCTAAATTGTGTGGTAGATGGTGCAGTACTTGAAGCCAAAATACCTGCCATTGTTACTGCTATTAACATTGGTTTAGTTAAACTGTACACACGATTCCAACTAAAGAGACGCTTACTTACTCTCAAAGTAACTAGCACTCAATTGGTTTATAGTTTGGTTTCAGCTAATGCAGTCAGTGTTAACGTAGGTGGTTATATCTTAGATGTAGATGACCCATTTACTAATGACATTATCCAACTACTTACCATGACCTCAACAGCAGGGAATAATATCCGCTTTGATGGTTTCAATGGGGTGATGTTACTTAGCCCTAAAACCTTTCGTTTTGCAGAAGCACCCGAAGATGATACTTACGTAATTGAGTATGTAGCACGTCCAGCTAAAGTAGTGTACGTCAATGACACGGATATTGAAGTGGACTTACCTGATGCTTACTTACCCCCTTTATTGGCTTACATCGCTTCTCGTTTCTATAGCCCTGTAGGTATCTCACTGGACACTAATCGTAGCAGTTTAGATGTTAGCTACTTACAACGGTATGAGACAGAGTGCCAACTCTTAGAGAACAAAGGGATTAACACAGGTAATTACCTTGAATCCGACAATTTCACACAACATGGTTTTATTTAAGTAGGGGGCAACGTGGAACAACAAATTGTAGAAGATATTAAACCAGCAGGCTGGACTAAAGCCCCTACTCTTTTGGACTTAAAGAAGGACTTTGAACAGACAGAAAGTTTCCATGCAAAGCAGATTGCCAATCTTAATAGATGGGAAGAAAGCTTTGATGTACAGCCTATTGCTGAGAACAAAGAGAAGAAAGCACAATCACGCATTAACCCTAAGTTAATCCGTAAGCAGTATGAATGGAGATGCTCTTCATTGAGTGAACCATTCTTCTCTACGCCTGAGTTGTTTAAGGTTAACCCTGTTACGCATGAAGATACTAAACGTGCCAAACAGAATGAGTTAATTCTTAATTACCAGTTCCAAACCAAGATTAACAAAGTACCTTTCATTGATAGCCTTATTCGTACTTGTGTGCGCGAAGGTACAGTGATTGTGCGCGTGGGTTGGCAGTACGAAGAAACTACTGTAACCCGTGAAGTCCCAGTGTGGTCTTACCAGATGATGCCACCTGAGATGCAAGAGCAGATGCAGCAAGCTATGCAACTGTTTCAGACTGAGCCTGATACCTTTGAAGCTACTATCCCTGAAAACATTAAAGCCAGTGTGAAGGCTTCAATGCAGTATGGGCAAATGGTAATGGCAGTACAATCAGGTACCCAGACCATTGAAGAAACCAAACCACTGATTAATAAACCTACCTTAGAAGTTTGTAACACCCGTAACGTAAGGATTGACCCTACGTGTGAAGGGGACATGGATAAAGCTAAGTTTGTTATTCATAGTTTTGAATCCTGTTTAGCAGACTTGAAAGCAGATGGTCGTTATAAGAATCTCAAGCTAGTGGCTTCAGGTTTACAGGAGCAAATGTCCCCCAACCATAACTACAGTGATGTGGGTTCATTCACCTTCTCTGACTTAGCGCGTAAGAAGCTGACAGTGTATGAGTATCACGGCTATCGTGATGTTGAAGGCAAGGATGAACTCACACCTATCTTGGCTTCATGGATTGGTAATACGTTGGTGCGTATGGAAGAAAGTCCATTCCCTGATAAGAAGATTCCCTTTGTTGCCATTCCATATATCCCCGAACATAACTCTATCTACGGTATTCCTGATGGTGAGTTATTAGAGGATAACCAGAAGATTCTTGGTGCCGTAACTCGTGGTGTTATTGATTTATTAGGTAAGTCTGCTAACTCGCAGACAGGTATTCCTAAAGGTTTATTGGATGCCACTAACTTAATTAAATACCGTAAAGGTTTGGATTACGAGTACAACCCTTCAAGTAATCCCAATGCTATTTTCATGCACAAGTTTCCTGAGATTCCTCAGTCAGCGTTGTGGTTAATTAACCATGTCAACAATGATGCTGAATCCTTATCAGGTATCAAAGGATTCTCAGGACAGGGTATTACTGGTGCTGGTTTAGGTGAGAATGCTACTGGTGTACGTTCAGCAATGGATGCCGTCAGTAAGCGTGAGATGAGTATTCTTAGACGTATTGCACATGGCTTATTAACTATTGGCCGTAAGATGTTATCCATGAATGCAGCGTGGCTAACAGAGGAAGAAGTAGTTCGTTTAACCAATGGTGAGTTTGTTCCAGTACGTACTGATGACTTGGCAGGGGATTATGATTTAAACCTCTCTATCTCTACCGCAGAGTCAGATGACAGCAAAGCCAAAGAACTGAGCTTCATGCTACAGACGATGGGCAATACGATGGGACTTGGTTTGGCTCAAGTTATCCTGTCTGAGATTGCAAGGCTACGTAAGATGCCTGACTTGGCTAATCGTATTGAGAACTACCAAGCTCCGCCTGACCCAATGCAAGAACAGATTCAACAGTTGGAGATGGCTAAGTTACAAGCTGAGATTGCATTGCTTAATGCACAGGCACAAGAGGCAGCAGCTAAGTCTCAAGTACAAGGTGCTAAGGTGGGTGTTGAACAAGCTCGCGCAGAGAACTTACAAGGCGAGGCTGATTTGAAGTCTCAGAACTTTGTACAGAACCAAACAGGGGAGAGTCATCTACGCGAATTGGATAAACAGACCTTAGCTAATCAAGGTGCAATTGAGCGAGAACAGGTTAAAGGGGATTTAGCTAATGATGCACAAAAGACCCAACATAATTCTGAATTGCTTAAGATGATGGCAAGCTCACAGCTTGGGGGTAATCAAAGCACTAGACAGGCTAGTTAAATTACTATTTAATTTACTTACTTAAATAAGTAAGTGTATAAGCATGACTGATATAGACGTAAATAACTTACTGGCACAGCACCGTCAGGAAGTGGCTCTAAGTGATGCAATAGTGCAGTTAAAACTAACTGCACCTTTTAAGCTGGTGTTTGAGACTAACCTGTTTACCCAACAGGTTCATTCATTGGTTTTAAAATTAGCAACCCTTAGCAAACCAAGTCCTGAATACGATGAAGTGGTACGTGAGTTAGACGCGATTAGTTATGTCCAAAACTATTTACAGCAACTAACTGTAAAGGGTACGGAAGCTGCTCAGAGTATTAGAGAAGCTAATGTCTTTTTATCTAACAACGATGAGGATTAATTATGTCAGTGGAAATCCCAGAACAAGATAACAGCGCAGAACTCGCTGCAATGTCTGACGAGGATTTTTTAAACAGTGTTAATAGTGCAGAGACAGTTGCTCCTGTACCAAACACTGAAACTCCTGCGGGTGAAGTAGTACCTGTACCCAAAGCTGAAGTAACTGCTCCTACTGCTGAAACCACTACTGAAAGTGCTCCAGCAGATACTCAACCTGAAACGCAGACGCAAGCTCAGGTAGATTACGAAGAGTTCTTCAAAACTATTACTAAGCCGTTTAAGGCCAATGGTAAAGACTTCCAAGTACTTGACCCTAATGATGCTATCTCGCTTATGCAGAAGGGAACTGATTACGTTAAAAAGATGACGGAGATTAAACCCCTACGTCGGATTGGTAAGTTACTTGAAGAAAATAAGTTAAGTGAAGATGACTTAGCTTACTTGATTGACCTGAAGAACAAGAAACCTGAAGCGATTGCCAAGCTGTTGAAAGACAGTGAAGTTGACCTGTATGGTTTCGATGTTGAGCAGGGTAAAGACTACGCTCCTGTGGCTCCTGTTGTTAATGAAGTTGACGATGCACTACAGAGTACCCTTGATGACCTTCAAGCTAACTCTGCATCATTCAGTCAAACCATTGCAGTAGTAGGCCAACAATGGGATGTCAGTAGTCGTGAAACCGTAGCCCAACATCCACAGTTACTTCGTGTTCTTGATGCTCAAGTGGCAAATGGTACATTTGCTAAGATTGATAGTGTCATGCAGTACGAGCGAGCTTTGGGACGTTTAGAAGGCATGACAGATATTCAAGCTTACGCTGAGATTGAACGCAGGCTACAAGCTGCACAACCTCAGACACCTTCGACTGTACAGGCTCCTGTTGTTATTCCTCCTGTCGCTACGCCCCAACCTAATGTGCAACAACAGAAGTTGGCAGAGCAACGCAGACAGGCAGCTCCTCCTCGTCAAACCAAAGTTGAATCAAAGCCTTTTACAACTAATTTACCTGCTATGAGTGATGAGGAGTTTATGAAACACCTCGCCCAAGCAGGTCTCTAACGAGGTCTAAGTTATGACACAGCAATATAATGCTCCTACTGACAGTTCTCCTTCTTCAGTTGGTGTACAAATCACGACTCATGCCTATGAGCGTAAAGCCCTTATTGAAGCTCGTCGTGAGATGTTCTTCGGTCAGTTAGCTGACGTTACCTCTATGCCTAAGAACATGGGTAAAGAGATTAAGCGTTTCCACTACTTACCTATCCTTGATGACTCCAACATCAACGACCAAGGTATTGATGCTGCTGGTGCAGTTATCGCTACTACTGAGTACACACTCGCTATTCCTAGTTTAATTGGTAATCCAAAAGACCAAGAAGCTGCTGGTGGTGTAACTACTAAACGTGCTTATGCTGCTGGTGATTACGTTTACTGTGCTAACGGTGTAGCCAACACTTCTCGTTGGAAGTTGATGACTGGTGCTGTTGCAGTTGGTGGTGATGCTACCGCAGGTACTTCTAAAACCAATGCTCAGATGGCTACTGTGCTTAACACAGCCATTGTTGGTGGTACTTTCACTGTTCTTGAAGACGTGATTACCTGCGACTCGTTGAACATCCACTACACCACTGAAGCCGCAGCGACAGCAGCAGCTAAGATTGTTGGTGGTTCTGTTAAGATTCGACGCTCTGGTAACTTGTACGGTTCCAGTAAAGATATTGGTTTGATTCCAAACAAGATTCCTTTAATCCATGAAAATGCGGGTAAAGTGAATGGCGTAGGTATGACTCGTATCGACTTAACTGGCACTATGGAAAACTTTGGTTTCCATGCAAGTTACACCGCAGATTCGTTAAACTTCGATACTGACTCTGAATTACTGATGCACACGAACCGTGAGCTGATGAATGCGGCAATGAAGATTACCGAAGATGCCTTGCAGATTGACTTAATCAATAATGCTGGTGTTGTGCGTTACACAGGTAATGCGACTAACAACTACACATTGAATGAGAACGATGAGTTGACCTATCGTGACCTCATGCAGTTAAGTATTGACTTGGATAACAACCGTTGCCCTAAACAGACAACCATTATCACAGGTACTCGTTTAGTTGATACTAAAGTTATCCCTGCTTGCCGTGTTGCCTATATTGGCTCTGAGTTGATTCCTACATTGGAAGCAATGGAAGACTTACATGGTAATCCTGCGTTCATCCCTGTAGAAGCCTATGCTGCTGGTACTACTGTGTTGACAGGTGAGCGTGGCCGTATTGGTGACTTCCGTTTCATCATTGTGCCTGATATGGTTCGCTTCTCTGGTCAAGGTGGTTACAGCACTTCTGCTACGTTCTACGATACGAACGGTATGTTGGATGTGTTCCCAATCTTGGTTGTTGGTGAAGAGTCCTTCACTACTATTGGTTTCAATACTGATGGTAAATCCAACAAGTTCAAAACCAAGAACATGAAACCTGATGAGCTTTACAGCTTGGATAACCCATTTGGTAAGAAAGGCTTTATGTCTATCGAGTGGTGGTATGGTTTCTTGTTGTTACGTGGTGAGCGTTTAGCGTTAATCAAAACCGTAGGTAAGATGTAATTATCTACTTGTCCTCCACTTACTTACTTGCGTAGGTAAGTGGAGTGCCTCCTTACTCTAGGATATTTAGCATGAAAAGTTTAGAAGAATTGAAAGCACAAGCAGATGAGATGGGCTTGAAGTACAACGGCAATATCTCTGCAACGACATTACAACAACGTATCAATGAAGCCTTAGCAGTTGATGATGAAGTAGTGGAAGTACCTGTTAGACCAGTCAACCCCATTGCTGAAATGCGTAAGCAAGCGACGCGTTTACTGCGTGTAACGATTACCCCAATGGATGTTTTGAAGCGTGACTATCGTGGTGAGTTCTTTGAGATTAGTAACCGCGTACTGAAAGTTAAACGGTTTATTCCTTACGGTGTACCTACCCACATTGAAGCCGTATTACTTGATGAAATTCGTAATCGTAAGTTCCGTATGACCATTCCAGCTACCCGTGAATCGGGTGCCGAGTCTCGGTTAGTAACAGCGTATGCCATTGCTGAGTTGCCTCCGTTAACTGAGCAAGAACTGAAGAACTTAGCCAAAGCACAACAAGCCCGTAACAGTATTGAGTAATTAACTTGGAGTAGTACATGACCGTCACTATTGAGAATACCGCAGTTGATACCACGTTAAACATTGCGGAACTTACTACAGGTTCTCTAACAGGGACTGGTGTATTTGATGTACTACTCCAAACCTTACGATTACATCTTGACCGTGAGTTCACCAGTGGACGTATCACAGGTACAGCGTATGCAACTGTGTACTCTCAAGCCCTTACCAGTTTTTTAGGGCAAGCAACTGCCTATTGTTTAAGTAAAGCTAAACTAGCTTTAGAGCTTAAACAGATGCAAGAGGTTATTGAACTCACACAATTACAACAAACCAAGTTAACCGCAGAGACAAGCCTTGTTGAGAGCCAACAAAGTCAAGTTGAAGCTGAGACTAATAAAGTACTCTATGAAACAACTCATGTTCTTCCTGAGAATGTGAAGGTCATTAAGAACCAACAAGACCAGTTGATTGCTCAAACCAATAAAGTTGCTACTGACACTGTTATTGCCATTAAACAAGGTCACTTAACTGATGCCCAAACATGTCAAGTTAAGGCAGAGACCAATAAGGTAAATGCTGAGGTGACTCTCAAGTTACCTGAAGAAGTAGCATTGCTTGAATTAAACCAAGCACAAGTAACTGCACAGACTACACAAGTAACCGCACAGACTGCTAATACAACTGCACAAACTGCTCAAGTTACTTATACAAACGCTAATTTGCTTCCTGCACAGTTAGCCCAACTAACTGCACAAACCGCAGGGACGACTGCACAGACTGCTCAAGTAACCTATACGACTACCAACTTGCTCCCTGCACAGCTCTATCAAACAACAGCGCAGACAGCTAATGTCACGGCTCAGACTAATTTATACGAGCAGAAGTTAGAAACTGAAGTCTGTCAGACACAGGCAGCACCTACTGCTACATCAGTGATGGGTGTGCAGAATGCGTTAATGGTAAAACAGACTGAAAACTATAAACGAGATGCAGAGCAGAAAGCAGCTAAGATTATGATTGATACTTGGAACGTAAGACGCAACCAAGACCCTGATACGGCAGAAATGCTTGAGGCCAATAGATTACGTGAACAAGATATTGGTATAGCAGTTGGTGCACTGCTCTCAGGACTCATACCGTAATGGGAGGTATCTTTAGTACTAAACGTGAAACTAAAGCGTTTACAGCTATTCAACGAATGTCTGATGATGACAGTATTATCCTATCCTCTAAGGTTGCAGTAATGCACTACATCTTAGAGAATGCAGGTAAAACTTCCACATCAATATCAGATAAGTCCTTACCCAATTACCTTATTGAATACTCACAGAGAGCCTTACCTCGTCGTTGTGAGCAGGCATACAACTATGCCAATAGCGGTCACTACGCCTATGGTTTGCCAACGGCAGGGGAAGCCACAGTACAAGGGGTAAACCTATCTACAGCAGTCAAAGCCTACCTTGATGCAACATCAGGCCATACAGTGACTATGGTGTACGCATTTATTGGGGATGCTAATTATCAGCACTTCTTGTGGAAGAAATTAGAAGATGAATATGGGTACAATCCAACAACCAATGAATTAGAAGCCTTAAGCATTACAGAGGGTTTTCCCTGTTACCTTCAGACAGGTAAATTAGTCTTTGGTTCTGCTACTGTTCAAAGTACTGAGTCAGGTTCTGTAATGGAGCAGTACGGGTACTCTACAGAGAGTGGGGAGTGTGCTGCTCGAAGTCAAAACTTAAGTGCTGCTGCTGTTACGCCTGATGTAGATACCGATGTGCCCGATGCCTATGCAGAGCTTTCTTATCAGTATGTTGAAATCATCCCTGATGTAACAGACCCGCCTAATGCCGTAGTCAACAATCTAAGTACCACAACCATAGACGGGTATGCTGAGAAAGATAGTTCAGTGCAGATACTTGTAAACACTGTGCCCACCACAACAGTAACCGCAGATGTTGATGGGTACTTCACTTATACCTTTGGTACTGCACTTACCGCAGGTGATGTGGTTAAAACCATTGTGGTGGATGCAGCAGCGAATACATCTGCTGGCGTAGATAAGACCGTGCCTTATACTAATGGTTCACCTGCGACAGTGGGCACTGATAAAACCATTACTGAGATTGTGCATACTGAATCCTTTAGTTTTGACTTCTTGGATTACATTCCTAGTGCTGTTGCAACATTGCCCTCTGCGCCTGATACACCCCCTATAACCATTGTTGGGAGTGACGCTTTTGTCCAAGAGTACGATTACATTCAGGCGTGTTACACCTATGTTGTAGGCGCAGTAACACACATTGCTTACTTAACTTATGAGCACGGTTCTGGAACTATTTCAGCTCTTGATGACTTATTTGAGATGAGTGTAGCTACAGGGAAATTCTATCCTAGACTCTATTCTCGCTTGAATAGCCAAAGCTTACCTACCACTCTTAGCACCAGTTCAGATGAGTACAAATCCAGCAAGAAATTAGCTAAGTTAATGGGTATTGATTGGGTTGAGTGGAGTGCTTCTCTACATTCATCCATTGAAGACATAGACGATGTAAGACAGATATTCCTAACCCTTGCTGCCCCGATGAATACTACTGACCCTGTTATCATTGAGTACCAATACCGCTACTGGCAGAAGATGTACGATGAGTTAACTACGAATGTCACCACAGGTGCATTGGCAGGTACAGGAGCAAGAGTAGGGAAGGTACTTGAGATTAAAGACACTAAGTACACTAATTACATTGGCTTTGATGCAGTCAATGTTACGACACTCACAGGCACCATTGGTGTGGTAGGTACGTATAACTCCGAGTACGTCAATGCGAAACGTGTTTACACTGATGCCAATTATGCAGCAAACACTGGAAGAGGTGCATTGTCAGCAGGTCTTTTTACCCTACTACCTGCTTATCATGTTTATCGCTATCAGGACACTTTAACAACATACAAGGAAGTTAAAGTGTTTGGCGCAGGCAGTACCCATTCCTTTGAGGGGTTCTCTACAAGTTCAGCAGGTACTGACGATAATTTAGTAATCCCGATAGATAAGACAGTAGTTGTTTATTTATCCAGTAACGAGAAAGAAATACTTTTTGGTAAATGTTTTTATCTGGTTGTTAATCTAACGAAAGTTATTAAAACCAAGTGGTATGCCAGAGGTGCTTTTAAAGTAGTGTTAGTGGTAGTTGCCATTGTTCTTGCCTTTGCTGGACAAGCCCCCCTTTCCGCTAAGATACTGGCATTTGTGGTCGCAGTAACCGTAAGTGTAGCGGTGAGCGTGATTATCACTTACCTGATTAAGAAGGGCATTATTACAGGGGATCTCGCAGCAGCTTTAGCAGTAGTAGCTTTTGTACTTAGTGCGCTTAAAGGGGTGGCGAATGTCAACCTACTTAATTTAACTGCTATGCAGTTATTGACCTTCACTTCATTTGCATTCGACATGACAGCTAAAGCTTACACGTATGATTACCAACAGATACAGAAAGAAGCCAGCTCATTCTCACTTGAAGTACAGGAAAAACAAGCAGCTTTAGCCAAAGCGAAAGAGCTGCTAGGCGACCCTCCAATACCGTTGGAATTAGAGTTGCTAGTATCAAATAGTCGCAGTAAAGTGTTCATAACACTTGGGGAATCTCCTGATGATTTCATGGCAAAAGGCTCAATGAATGTCATTGAAACATTACAGGGATTTGTCTCCAACTACGTTGAGATGATGATGCAACCACCAAGCTTACAGCAACTTTTAAACCAGACTCAACGAGGTAACAGTGATGGGCGAATTGAAATATAACTTTGGTGGCACTAACGCCACTACACCTAACGCTTATACAGGTATGTCCATACCCTCTATGAGCGACTACTTACAGACACTTGTAAAAGCCCCACAGAATATTCCGTTTAGTGGTATGCCTAGTCTGTCTAGTTTATCCCCACAACAGTTAGCGATAGGTTCAGGTATGCCTTTGGCTCCTACAGTTGGGGGTAGTACTTCTGGGTTGAACCTAGATTGGATGAACTCTGACACTAGTGGGATAGTGGGGAATCCTACTGGTTTGAATCTTGGTACAGGTGCAGGCGGTATTAAGCCAATAGCTATGACTGATAAAATCAATACAGGGGTTGGTTTATTCAATTCAGCATTAGGTGCAATCAGTGCCTACAAAGCACTTAAGTTAGGTAAAGAAAACTTAGCCTTTCAGAAGGATTCTTTTAACAAGAACTTTGAAGCAATGAAGGGTACTACCAATGCTGAACTGGCAGATAGACAGGCTAGACGAGTACGGTATGACGCACAAAATGGTATGAGTAATAGCATGAGTGTTGCAGACTATATGGCTAAATACGGAGTGAAGTAACATGGCTCAAATTATATGGAACAATGTTGCTGCACCTAATTTGGGTGAGAGTAACAGTCTATTTGCTCAAGCTATACAGAGCTTGAAAGATGCTGGTGCTGGCTTGAAAGATACCGCTAAGGACTACCAAACGGTAGTTCGTAATAGGAGTCATGCTATTTTACAGGACTATATCAACAGTGCTAAGACTCCTGAAGAATTGCAGTCTGAGGCTTTTAATACTGGCTTCAAGAATCTTCAGGCTACTTTAGCTAATGAGTATGATGCTGTTAAGGTTAATGATTATAGAGATAGTGCTGTTGATAAGCTGACTAAACGAGCAGGGGATGCTGTTGCACTTGAAGCCAATAAATGGAACTTACAACATAATAAAGATAAAGCACCTACTGAGTTGGCACTTGGTCTTGTCAATCTATCCAATGCACGGACTGACGCTGACTTTAAAGCCAAGAACAATCCTTTGGTTTTACGTACTAACACTGTTGCTGCTGATAATGCTGAAAAGACTCAAGGCTTTGTTATTGAGGGAGCAGCATTAGATGTAAAAAGTAAACGGCAAACTATGGAACTTGCCCAACTAGCGTCAGATTTAGCAAAAGCAAAGGCTCCGTTAGAAAGGGCAGAAATACAGGCACGTATTAACAAGTTAAATGCTGAAAGTAACGCATCTTCTGGTAATGGTGGGTTTACTGCGGCAGCAGGGGAAGCAGCTACAGTAAGGGAAATTGCTAATGTGCGTAAAATTGGGGGTGATGCTTTAGCAGGTGTGAAAGATAAATTTAAGTTTAAGGATATGAAAGAAGTTGACGATGCTATCTTGGCAGATGAAACATGGTCTTGGGCGGGATTACCAAAAACAGCTAAACTGGCTAAGGAAATGGTTAACAGTACTCCTGAGTTTTCGGCCTTACCTAATCCTGTTAAAGCTGCAATGTATATGGGGCTTGTTACTAAAATACGTGAAGACAACGTATTGGGTAAGGATGATTGGTTTCAACTAAACAGGGATAAGTACTTTGCTGGTCTATTAGCTTCGGCTAGAGAACATACGGGATATATTGAAAATGCTAAAGCACAGGAGAAAGTAGCTATTCAGGATTTTGCAGTAACAGTAAATCGTATGTCAGGTAAAGCACCTGATGACGCTTTTGGTTTTAAATTTGCCAACCAACAACTTGGAGCCAGTGTTTTAGACGGGTATGGTGTTAGTCCCGACATATTAGATAAGCTTAATAAAGGCGCAATTAAGCAGCCTGCTGCGCCTGTGACTATAAAACAGAATCGTGCCCCAGAGGTACAAGCTCTAAATGAGAAGTACCTAAAGACTAAAGACTTAGGGGAGAAGTTAAAGTTAATGCATCAGATGACTCAATTACAGCAACAGTATGAGGCAGGTACAAAGTAAGTAAACGGATGATTAGTCTGTAATGACTAATCATCCTTAACTTTAAGAAAGCTAATATCATTCTGAATAAAACGATAACCACAATAAAGTGCAACAGGTAGTAGGAAGAACATAAAGGCTTCCCCTGACTCCCCACCTGATAAAAATAACATAAACATAATCAGCATTATCACACTTGCCACAACTGCAATACGGTCTTTCTTATTCATGTGTATTCTCACTTACTTATTTTCTTGAATACTACCTCAAACTATAGGTGTAATAGAAGTTTTATCTTTACAAGGTTTAAGCCACTATCTTACGTACTTACTTAATTAAGTATAAACTTGGTTCAATCTGACTTAGCTAACTAGGTAACTAAAAATGTCGAATCCTTTTGAGAAGTATGTCCAAGCAACCTTTAGACAAAATGAAAAGCTAGAAAGTGCAAAAGTTACTCTGATGGACACGACTCTTCAGGCTCTAGCACCTAATTTCGATAATATTACTAAACCCAATACAGGTAAGTCAGCAGGAGACCTCCTAGTAGATGCTGCTGCCAGTGCTCTCAAGATACCCACTATCGTTGGGGGTGTGGCTGTAGGTGCTGCTGACCTTGCATTATCTGCTGCTTCTAAGCCCTTTGAGTGGGCTATGGATGCAGGACATGCTGTCAGACCTGACCTTATTCCTGAGCCTATGGATGTGGGTTATGGTTACATTGCTAAAGGTTTACATGACACGATTGGCTATAGACCTGAAGAAGCTAAAGCATTTATAGATGAGAAGCTATTTAGTGATGCGCGTAAGATTCAAGAAAAAGAGTATCAATCAGGCTACACAGCAGCAGAAGACAAAGCGTTCCAAGATAGTTGGATAAGTAATTACCAAGCACAGGTTGCCAACTTACAGAAGGCAGGTGCTACAGAACAACAGCTTAAAGATTTTAATACTGGCTTTGATAAACAATATCAGGAAGCAGCTACTCAACGGGCAGACAAGTATCAAACCAGTTGGGATAAACCATTAAGTGAGAACATTAACATTATTGGGCATGGTTTCAATAACCTGCTTGAGAACCCTTCATTAGCTCTAGGAGGTGCTATTGAATCAGCAGGGTACTTACTACCCTCAATGGCTGTATCAAGGGGTGTAATGGCTTTAGAGAAAGCAGCCAATGTAGCCAAGATAGGTAGAGTAGCTGCCGCAGAGATGGCAGGTAAATCAATAGGGGAACTGGCTATTACACGTAGTCCATTCCTTGCAGCAGGGATAGGTGAAGGCTCTGTATCAGGATTGACTGTACTAGAGCAGATGCGTAGCCAAATGCCTGATGGTATTGCTGGAGGTAGAGAGTTACTAGGTGCATTAGGAGTAGCAGCCTCTACAGGCTTAATTGGTGCTGGCTTCGGTAAAGCAGCATCGAAGCTTGGTGTAGGCGATATAGACTCCGTTGGTTTAGGTAGAGCAGCATCTCAAGCCGCAGCTATGAAGTTACCTGCTTTAGCTAGACCTGTTGGAGCAGTTGCTCAAGAGGGTACTGAAGAGTTTGCACAAACCTTTGGTGAAAGCATTATCCCTAATGTGACAATGGGTAAAGACCCTTTAGAAGGTTTAGGGCAAGAGCTGCCAATGGGTACAATGGCAGGTGCAATCATGGGTGCAGGGATGAATGCACCTAGTTTAGTTACTGGAGGCTTCTCTGATATTTCCTCTGGCTTAGGTAAAGTTAAAGGGGCAGTAAGTGATGCTGCTAATCTTAAATCCTTCGACACTCTAAGTAATCCTGAGCATAAAAACTATAACCCTGCACAGGCATTTAACATTCAGCTAAAGAATCTTGAGAGTAATGATGAGACAGTACGTACTCAAGCTGAAGCCAGTGTAAGTAAAATAGAGACTGACTTGAATACTGCTAGGGCTTCAGTAGAAAAACGGATTAAGAGTATCCAAGCAACATTGAAAGCAATGCCTCCTTCTGACCAAACAACAGATGCTCAGAAGCTTGAGATTGAAGCACTAGGTAAGGAGTACAGTGAGTTAACTACGAAGTCTTCTACATTAGCAGACCAGTATGTAGCGTTCCTTGATGCACAGGTAACAGCTCAAGAACACAGAGATGTTCAACAGGGTACACAGTTTACTGAAGAACAGGCTAAGGCAGATATTGCTACATTGACTCAACCTACTACAGCAACATGGACATACTTGGGTTTTAGTATACCTGTAGAAATCAGGGGTGAACCGTATACAGATGATAATGGTGATTTATACTTACCTGTTAAATATGAACTAGAAGGTAAGATGGTTGATGCGTCTGTACCTGCCAATGAAGTGACTTCACAGCCTACCTCAACAGACCCTAATGCACAGCAAGAAGCCTTAGACCGTGTAACACGCCACTTCTCTAAGTACTCCAATGATGACTTAGACCTATTGGCTACTAGCCCTGTATTCAATGAAGCACAGCGTAATAGCTTACGGTTAATGTCTAAGTCCAAGCGTGAGTTAGCAGCAGTACAAGACCCAAGCCAAGTGTTTGATAACATCCTGAATGGTTATAAAGGTAAGACCATTCGTGAGTCTCATCGTGGTTTAAACCAATACACAGACATGGTTAATACCGCAGTAGCTACTAAGAATACACAATTAGCAGACTTGGCTTTAAATGGCTTAGGTGCATTTACTGATGACCATACTGCTAAGAAAGATGTGATTAATGAAGCCTTTGGTTTGGTACAGAACGGCACATACAAAGAGGTTCAGGTAGTCAGAACCCAAGAAGGTACTTGGGGAATGGTTCCATTCACAGCACAAGAAGTAAAAGCAGGTAAGAATGCAGCAGGTGCAGAGTATTTAAGTAAAGAAGCATTGAACAAGGTAGGGGGATTTAATGTCCATATCAACTCAGACAAGAATGGGGCTATTACTCAGATTAACAATGAGACTCAGTTAATTCAGGATAGATTCAATGCCCTATCAGGTGTAGCTGAAAGCTTTGTAGGAGCCACACCTAAGCCAGTAGATACAA
>ERZ724509.585-NODE-585-length-15317-cov-10.587996_pt1 | contig 15317 bp, 18 predicted proteins | sample MGYA00376042_ERZ724509 | MGnify/ENA primary metagenome ERZ724509 (study PRJEB28724, sample SAMN07190887) | wastewater metagenome | isolation source: effluent of sewage treatment plant in Hong Hong | place: USA: Christiansburg, Virginia | collected 2016-03-01 ...
CGGATTTGAAGACCCCCACGGCGCACGGGTTGTGCCTGACGACGAGCTGCGCATTACGTGGAGTGCTGCCAATGGCTGAACCAACCTCAACAGCTGGCGGCGTTGGCCTGGCCGCCCTGGCTATCGCACTACTTGGCCCGATGGCCGGGCCGTATGCGCTGATCGTTTTTGCCGGGCTGGCTGGGGCCATGCTTCCACTGTCCGGCAGCGTCACGCCCACCAGACTGTCTGGCGCGTGGCTGCTGCTGCGCTGCACGCTGACTGCTGTTGTTTTCACCGGCCTGCTGGCCACGCTGATTGAGCAGCGGTGGGGCGTGTCGCGCATGGAGCTGCTGGCACCTGTCGCATTCGTCGTCGGTGCAATAGGTGACGGCTGGCGCACAGTGTTCGCGGCGCTCGGAGCTGCTTTGGGTGCCGCAATCCAGCGCCGCGCAGACGATGGAGGATCACCAAAATGACCTCATCCGTGCTGCTTTTTCTGCATGAGGCTCTGTGCCTGGTGCTTTGGTACACGATATTTTGCCGCAGCGTCCAGACTGACAAGCGCGTGCGGGCCGAGGTGCGGGTGGCATTAGTGCTGCTTGGGTTTGTAGCCCTGGCTGGTGTCGTCGCGCCTCTGGAGTGGGCATGGGAGCCAGATGCGTGGGGGCTGGCACTGCTGGCCGCCATCGTGATTTTGCAGTTTGCGAGCGCTGCGAACTGGGCGCACGGAGTGCCAGACGGATTCATAAACCCCGACCATGTGCCAATGCGGCGCAGGGCCACAGACAGGGATTTGCCGACATGTCAAAAATGATCAAAGCGGCGCGGCCTTTCATTGGCCAGCGCGAGGTGCCCGGCCCAGGTGTCAACGCCTGGATCAAAGACCTGTGGCTGCGCCTGCCTGGTGGCCGCTGGTTCTGGGGTGAGTACGGACAGGATGACAGCAAGTTGCCGTGGTGCGGTGCGTTCCTGGCGAGGGTGTGCCAAGACGCTGGCCTGCCATTCCCCAGGCGATACAGCTCCGCGCTGGCGTGGGCGGAGTGGGGCGTGCCACTGGTTGTGCCAGCCCAAGGATGCGTGGCTGTGCTGACACGGGATGGCGGTGGGCATGTGGCCATCGTGACCGGAATCAGCCCTGATGGCCGGTCTGTTCGGCTGCTGGGTGGAAATCAGGGCGACGCTGTGTCAGAAGCGTGGTTCGCCACCAATCGCGTGAAGGCGTGGCGGGCACCGGCTGGCGAAGCGTTGGACAAGGTGACTGTGGCCGAGGCTGGAAAGTTCAGCTCATCGGAGGCATGACTTGAACGAATACTGGCAAAGCCGCCAGCATGTAAAAGTGCTGGCGGCTTTGCTTTTTGCGTGATATACTGTTTTCCAGCCGGTTGAAAAATTGCGTGAACAAGACGCTACATTTTTGAGCCGGTAACGGCTGAAGCCCACAACACCATTGCTTGTTCCTCTGGTGTCTGTGGGCTTCTCTTTTGGTGCTTACACATGAACATGCTTCAGACAATCCAAACCACCATGTCGAGCCGCGAAATCGCGGAGCTTGTCGAATCCAGGCACGACAGCGTGAAGCGCAGCATGGAAACCCTGAGAGACGGTGGGCTGATTTCATTTCAGCAAGCAATGCAGCAGTCGCACGTTGGATCAGGCTCCAGGCCGGTACTTGTGTACTTGGTAAGCAAACGCGACAGCCTTATAACTGTTGCACAGCTTGACTTGTCAAAATTAGGGGCCATGCTTGACGCATGGGGAAAAACAGAAAGCGATTTGCAGGCTGTTCTTTCTGCGCTTGATGCGTTTGAAGTTCCAGAAGAATGCGCCGATATGTATGTGTACGCCATCCGAAACACAACAACAGGCAATATCAAGCTGGGTATTTCACGCAACCCAGAGCAGCGCCTGAAACAGCTTCAAACAGGCAACGACTGTGCATTGGAGCTGGTGGCCTGTATCAAGGCAGAGAATCGTTTTCAGGATGAAACTGCACTTCACCATGCACATGCAGCCGCTCATATTCGCGGTGAGTGGTTCGACCAGTCTGCCGCTTTTGCAATCGCACAATAAAGTATTGAAAAAATGAACACTCTTATCAACACCAGTGCCACCATGTCTTCGCGTGAAATCGCGCAGCTGACAGGAAAAGATCATCGGCACGTACTTGCAGACATTCGCAAGATGTTTGAAGAGCTTGGCGAGACATCTGCCGGTTTTTCGGCTGATCTTCCAGACGCATATGGTAGGCCACAGCCAGCGTTCAAACTTCCAAAACGCGAAACCCTGATTCTTGTGTCGGGCTACAACGTTGGCATGCGAGCCAAGATAATCGACCGCTGGCAAGAACTTGAAGCGCGGGCCATGCTGACGCATTCCGCTGGCGGCGTACTGCGTGACGAGCTGGAAGCCGTGGATGTTCTGGCCCGCATTTTGAATGTGGCGAACAGTGGCAAGCTTGGCATGGTGCGTGCGTCGCTGGCCCATCATGGCGCGGCCCACTTGCTGCCCCACCTGCCCGTGTACGCAATCGACGCACCGACCACTGCAACCAGCGCCCCCACGTCATCCATGCCCACTGCAAGCCTGACCGTTTTACTCGGTGAGCATGACATTGGAGTTTCAGCCGTCACGGCAAACAAGATGCTTGCCCGCGCTGGCATGCTGGATGAAATGACACGGCCATCGTCAAAAGGCGCAGTCAAGAAGTTTTGGAGCGTGACGGAGGCGGGCCAGAAGTACGGCAAGAACGTCACCAGTCCCAGCAACCCCAAAGAAACGCAGCCTCACTGGTATCGTGACACGTTCAACGAACTGGTGCGGTTGCACTTGGTGGCATAATCACGGAGCCAACGGCTAACCCGACGGGGTGAAAAGCAGCAGGTTCACTGCCTGCCGACTGGCTTTCTTTTGCATCGACATGAAGCACCAACATGAAAGACCTCCTAGTCATTGAATCCGTGCAAATCCGTCAGGATGCACATGGCCGCTATTCCCTCAACGACCTGCACAAAGCTGCAATGGCGAACGGCAGGGCCACTGAGAGCCAGAAGCCGAGCGAGTTCTTGAGCAGTCAGGGCGTGCAAGCGTTTGTAGCCGCCGTAGATGCTGATTTGCGCGTGCAAAAAGGCGGCAACAACCAGGGACAGGGGACTTGGGCATCTCGTGAGATACTTTTGAAGTATGCAGCATGGATTCACCCTGAAATTGAAAGCGCAATATACAAAAATATCATTGATTTTGAGGCCATCATTTCGGCCATCAATGATTTTGAGGTTCCAGCTGACTGCCCTGATTTGTACGTGTACGCCATCCGCAACGTGACAACCGGAAACATCAAACTCGGTATTTCACGCGATCCACGGGAGAGGCTTAAACAGCTTCAGACTGGCAATGATTGCGAATTGCAGCTTGTTGCGTACAGAAAAGCAGAGAACAGGTTTGATGATGAGGTTTCAATTCATCGCCATGCAAGCCCGTATCACATCCGTGGCGAGTGGTTTGATGATGGTGTGAATAAGATGCTGATTGATCACGGCCTTGCTGAATCTGAAAACAAAATGCCAAGACAGAACCAGGTGACGCTGTTGTTTTCAGAATGGATTTCATCCCATAATCAGGACGTGAAATGATTGGGCGCGGCATTGGGTACGATGAGCGCAAGCCCATGATCAAGCAATACGCGATGGATTGGCGGCTTGAGCGTTCTATGGGTCTGCTGAAATGAGTGCCAAAAAACTAGGCTTTGCACACGAAAGCGCAGCAAACGTCAGTGTTGAATGGTACACGCCTGCTGACATTGAGGCGAACATTGCCGCAGAAATTTACTCAACAGGGTTAGATTGCGCCGCCGAGGCCGCCGGAGATGCGCGTGGCGTGTTCAACAGAATCAAACCGGATGTCGATCTGACGGTGGTAAACGATTCGTTGCGGCTACTGACTTTCTGCGTTCTGGTGCTGCGCAACGGACATACAGTTACCGGAGAGTCACACTGCCAAGACCCGGCCAAGTTCAATGCACAAACTGGCCGGGAAGAAGCCCGCAAGGATGCGGTCAATAAGCTGTGGCCTATGGTGGTTTACGCAGAGCGCGAGCGCCTTTCTTCGCAATGATCACCCCGCCCGTCACCCTCATCACGCACGGCATCGTGGCCGTGGCCGCTGCCGCTGGTGCCTGGGTGTGGCAGGCCAACAGCTACGAGGCCAAGCTGGCAGACATGCGCAGCTCCATTGCGGAGTCTGACCGCCTGCGTGCGCGAGCGGCAGCAACGGCGCTGCAAGCCGCCCAGGTGCGTGGCGATGTGCTCACCAGTGACCTGCTGACCCGCGAAGAATTGATCAACAGACTCTCAAAGGAAAAGCGCGATGCACTCTCACGCCTCACGACTGGCCGCCCTTGCCTCAGTGCTGACGCTGTGGGGGTGCTCAACGGCACCACAGGTGCAGGTACTGGAATGCCCCAGTCCACCGGCAGCTCTGCTTCAACGGATGGAGGCTTTGCCACCGATGCCGATGTCGGGCAGTGGGCCGCTGCCGCCATTGCCGCACACGACACCTGCCGCCAGCGACTCGATGCGCTGATCGACTGGCACACCAAGTACGAAAAATGAGCGTCATCACGATTTCAAAATTCGGCGGTTTGGAGCCATCTGTGCTCCCTAGGGCTTTGCCGCCCGAGGCATCGCAGCGGTGCGTGAACATGACCCCGGACACGTTCGACTTCAGGCCATTGCTCAGTGACGTATCGGTGGCGACCCAGGCGGTAGCAAACCCGGCGACCCTGTACCGGTTCGACCGCAAGGCGGACGGCAGTTTCAACAGCGATGAGACAACGGGCTGGATTGGCGCGGCTGCACTGCTGAACCTGGCTCGCCAGCAACTGAACGACGACAACACGGGCAAGATTTACTACACCCACGCGGACGGCTCACAGCCCATGCGCTGGCACAACGTGGCCGGAACGAACCGGCAAGTGGGCGTGCCTGCGCCGACAACCGCACCGACGATCACCGGCATCAATAACAGCTATGTGTTAACCGAGGAAGTGAAGCAGCGTGAGTCCCAGGCCGCGCTGGAAGAGGCCATCCGTGCCGTGCTGGGTTCTGTTGTTCCATCGTGGGTTGGGTTTGGCACGCTGCCCACCGGCTGGGTTCGCCGCTCGACGTTTGTGACTTCAGGTGACCCGGTATTTGCCGCCTACGAGCGCGAGGCGGTTCGGGTGTTTGCCGTCAACCCTTCGACCAATGCGCTGGTGTCCACCTACTCGGACATGCCGGTGAATGAGGCTGCTTGGGTGTTCAACCCGGCGTTGGGCGGGGTTTACGCAGAGCTGCCATCGGGCAGCCCGCTGATTCCATCTTGGGCTACGGGCCACACGAAATGGTGGTGCATCCCAATGCGGGCCTACGCCCAGGTGTTTGACATCAACGACACGTCGCTGAAGCCCGCACTGATGGCGCTGAAGATGCCGGGCACTCAAGGAGCTGACCCGCTGCTGACCAACGCGCAGGCCGACCTGATCATTGCCCGACTGATGGAGCATGCCGACAAGGACGGCGACCGGGTGAAGGCCCAGACGCAATCGCTTCTGGCAAAGCTGGAGGATGTACGGGCCAAGTTCACTTCTGGCGCAACGGGCTCACTTGCTGCTGCAGTAGCTGCTTTCTACGCCCGTTCGGACGTTGCGGCCCAGATCGCATCCGCCAAGCGTGTGTACGCCGAAGCGATGTGGCTGGAGTTTGAGAAGCTGGGCAAGGCCACGGCCACCCCGTGGTATAGCAATGATGGAGGTTGAGCATGGGGCTTTACGCACTTGGGAAAACGGCTGCAATTGCGGCCATTGAAGCGGCAGTAGATGCCCGCGTTGTCACCGGTGCTGATGGGTTCAAGTCGGTCGATTTGCAATCGCTGCACCAGTGGCTGTATGAACAGGCGACTACCGTCATCTCATCGGACGTGGCCGCGCCAAACCAGGAGGCCGCACGCGGGGTGCTGACGACCATTGATGTGGTGCCGCACGGAAACCGACTGACCAACGCTTACACGCTGTCAACTTGGCGTGATTCGCCCGACTTCCCCAGCACTGCTGCGTTGTCGCGCTCCCAGTCGTTTGTGGATGCAGTAGTCGGCGCGAAGCAAGAGCTTGAGCGTGTCGCTGCTGCCATTGAGGCGGACTATGTGCAGATCGCCAATGAACTGCCGCAGGTGTTGAGTGCCGTGTACGCTGAGAACAACATGGCTGACGGCATGCCGCCCGTGGAAGATCGCGTTGTCGAAACCAGGTTCTACGTGTACACGCATGTGAACGACATGGGGGATGAGTCAGCACCAAGCCCGGTGTCTGAAATGGTAGAACTGGATCAGCGTGACACAGTGAACCTGAGCATTTCTGCCGCCCCATCTGGCAGGAACATCGACCGCTGGAGGTTTTACCGCAGCAATGTTGGGACGCAGAATGCCGCATTCCAATTCATTGCCGAAGGGCCGATTGGGACAACATCGGGAACCGATGCAATGCTGTCGTCTCAGTTGGGTGAGGTGATTCCAACAACGACATGGGCTGAACCTCCTTCCAGGCTGCGTGGCCTGGTGAACATGCCCAACGGCGTGATGGCTGGCTACGTGGACAACTATGTGGCGTTCTGCGAGCCGTTCGTGGCGTATGCGTGGCCCGTTGAATACCAGATCACGACCGAGTTCCCAATCGTGGCGCTGGGCGTGTTTGGGCAGACCTTGGTGGTATTCCACAAAGGGGGGGTGGACTACATCAGCGGAGCAGATTCAGCCTCAATGTCTATGCAGAAAGACGTGAGCAAGCAGGCGTGTATCGCACCCAGCTCTGTGGTGGAGGTGGATGGCGGCGTGGTGTTTGCATCTGCCGATGGTCTGTGCCTCGCCTCGCCCCAAGGCGTTCAGGTGTTGACTGCCGGTAAGTTCACCCGGACCGACTGGCAGATCGCTGTGGGTGCGAGCACCATTTTCTGCGCGTACTCGGAAGGGAATGTGTTTGTTTATGGGTTCAGCGGCGGAGAGATTTTTTACCTGAACCTGGCGTCCGGGAAGATTGGCCAAGTGACGTTTGCGCAGAACTACTCTGCGGTTTATGTGGACCGCACGACCGATGCGATCTACGGTGCCAATGGCACAAACGTGTACGAGCTGTTTTCATCCGGCAAGCGGACTGGCATCTGGAAGTCAAAGTTGCAAGTGATGCCGTCGCAGACCGGGTTTGCATGGCTGGCCGTTGAAAGCGATTTTTCCGATGGCCCGGCTACTGTGCGCTGGTATGGGGATGGCGTGCTGAGATACACGGCCACGGTGGCAAACCGCACACCCGTTCGCCTGCCTGCTGGCCGCTGGCTTGAGCATGAGGTGGAAGTGGAGTCGGCAAGCTGGTTGAACAAGGTCACCCTGGCATCCAGCGGCGATGAACTGAGGGCTGCGTAATGGGGCTGCTGGACAATTCACACAACAACTCCAGGCCAGCCCGCCTGCCTGCCATTCCGGCTGTCCCTCGCGGTGTTGATCCGGCGATGCACCAGCTGCTGGAGGCCATCAAGGAGCGGCTTGAGGTGCGCGAGGGTGCGCGGGGAAACCAGTTTGAGCGGGTGGTGACAGAGCGCCGGTTGGCTGAGTTCATGGATAGCTCGGTGTTCCGGTCAGCCGTGGCCAAGCTGGGAGCGTCAGGGGCTTCAATCCAGCAGGTGGCCGCGCAGGAGTCTGCGAATATCGACGCGGCGGTGCGCAATGCAATCAACCGCATGGGCTTGATTGGCGCTGGCGGCGGCTCCGATGCTGCGGCTGCGGCTGTGAGGTCTGAGCTTCTGCGCAAGATTTCCGCGCTTGAGTCTGGTGGCGGCATGACACCTGAGCAGGTGGCCACGCGCAGACCGGCCACGTACACCACATCCGACCTGGCGGCAGACCTAGCGGCGGGCGGGGCCACGATCATTTCAGGTGCGGCATCTGGATCAACCCGCATGGAGCTTGACCCAGCTGGTAACTTCGTGGTTTTCAAGCACAAGGACGCATCTGTGGGCGGATCGACCGGGGCCTATTCCGGCACGGTGCGGACTGCGGTGGGTATTACAGCCGCTGGTTTCCTGGCCGGGTACAACCGCACATCTGATGGCGCGTGGCAGAACACCATCGTGATTGACTCCACCACGGGCAACGTGACCATTCAAGGCACGCTGAAGGCGAATTCTGTAATCGAGGTCGGGGCGTTGATTGGGGCTGGTGGGCAGACGATTGGCACTGTGGCTGGCAACGCATCTGCCGCCTACGCCGGACTGTCCGACAAGCTGAGTAAATCCGGCGGCGACATCTTGTCTGGCGCGATCACGTTCAATTCTGCCGGGGGGTTCAAGACCTCTGGCATCACGATTGCCACGGATGGGTCATCCAGCGGCACGGGTGTGGCGGTGACGAGCGCCGGGATTGTGGGGCGCAATGGGTCTGGCATCACGTTCGCCATCGACACAAGCGGTAATGCCACATTCAAGGGGGACATCACCGGGGCATCGGGGACGTTTGCTGGGAATTTGAGCACCAACGGGTACGTGAAAGCGAACGGGCAGATTTCGTCTGCTGACGGGGTTGCTTCCATCGTTGGCAATGAGTCTGGTGTGGCTGGCAAGGGTGTTGTTGGTTATGCCGGGAATACCACCTTGGGCTCAGGTATCTATGGCGTTTCGCCCAGCATCTCTGCCTTCATGAGCGCTGGCGTGACCGGATTGGGAAGGGCTGGAAACCCTGCCGTTTGGGGGCGCTCATTCGACGGAAGCCCTGGCGTGCTCTGTGAAAATGCGTTTGTCTGGGGAGGGTACACATATTCCCAACCAGCAGGCAGCACCACGACGTTCATGCGCAACGACGGCCAATGGGCCACGCCTTCTGTGGACTGGTCAGGAATCACCGGCAAGCCATCGACGTTTGCCCCAGCGGCGCACGGACACTTTCTGTCCGACATCCAGCCCAACAACCTTGACACCCCATCGTTCCAGTTCTCCACCAATGGTGGGGCGACTTGGACCGGCATTCTTCTCAAACGACTGTGAGGCAGACGTCAACTACCCCGGCCTAAAGGCCGAGGCTTGAGCAGAAATGCTTGAACCTGGTTGACCAGACCAAGAAAGGAAGTAAAAAATCAATCTACGTTGCAGTTAAGGCGAAAAGTCCGACCCGCGAATGCTTCCTCAGTTCGTGGCTCTCGAAGGCGGTGGTGCAGACAAGCCATTGGGTACGCACGAAACGGCCCCGCCATCCAAGCCGGACTGCAACATGGTCGAGGGGAGATGCACCGAAAGGTGTGCGTCACAAGGCCCTTACGGGCTGGCTGCTGGAAAGACAGCAATTTATTCTGGAGAAATGGTTTGAGCGTGTTTGTGTTGGATCGACAGGGTGTGGCGGTGATGCCGTGTACACAGAAGCGTGCGAGGCTTTTGCTCGCGCGTGGACGTGCCCGCGTGCATCGGCTCGTGCCCTTTGTCATCCGTTTGGTCGATGTCAAGGCAGAGCATTGCAACTTGCAGCCTTTGTCTTTGAAGATCGACCCAGGCAGCAAAACGACGGGCATGGCTCTGGTGCGGGATGCCCAAAAGCTGGACATTGACACCGGAGAAATCAGCAAGGGCGCAGCGGTGCTCAGCCTGGTTGAAATCGCACACAGAGGTCGGCAGATCAGCGAGGCGCTGACGGCTCGCCGCCAGATGCGCCGCAGGCGCAGGGGCCAGTTGCGCTACCGTGCACCCCGGTTCTTGAACAGGGGCAACAAAGGCAAAGGCTGGATTGCACCTTCATTGCAGCACAGGGTGGATGGCACGTTGGCTTGGGTCAATCGCATCATGCGCTGGGCACCTGTTCGCTCCATCAGCCAGGAGCTGGTGCGCTTTGACACGCAGGCCATGCAGACCCCAGGCATAGAGGGTATTGAGTACCAGCAAGGCACGCTCGCAGGTTACGAATTGCGCGAATTTCTTCTGGAAAAGTGGGATCGAAAATGTGCGTACTGTGGGGCTGAGAATGTGCCTTTGCAGATTGAGCACATTCACCCGCGCTCAAAAGGTGGATCGAATCGAGAGAGCAATTTGACCCTTGCGTGCCAGTGCTGCAATGAGAAGAAGGCGGCTTTGCCCATCGAGGTGTTTCTTGCCAAGAAGCCTGAAGTTCTCAAGAGAATTTTGTCTCAGGCCAAGAAGCCATTGCGTGATGCTGCCGCCGTCAACACAACCCGATGGGTGTTGTTCGAGTGTTTGAGGGAAACAGGTACACCTGTCTTCGCTTCAAGCGGTGGGCGAACCAAGTTCAACAGGCAGCAGAACCATGTGCCAAAGACACATGCGCTGGATGCCGCGTGCGTAGGCGATGTGGATTGGGTGGTGAATTGGAACAGGCCCACATTGCAGATCAAATGCACAGGCAGAGGCAGCTATCAGCGCACACGCCTGGACAAGTTCGGGTTCCCACGGGGCTACCTGATGCGCGAGAAATCGGTCAAAGGATTTGCCACGGGCGATCTGGTCAAGGCCGTGGTGCCAGCAGGCAAGAAGGCGGGCTGCCACCAAGGCAGGGTTGCCATTCGGGCCACGGGAAGCTTCAACATCCAGACCCAGGAGGGTGTGGTTCAGGGTATCTCGCACCGGCACTGCACGCGGGTGCAACGCGGTGACGGATATGGTTACCAACAGCAGAGCAAACCAGACGCAGGAAGAGATCGTGCTTCGCACGATGCGCTCTGCCTCCCCGGCATGAATGCCGGGGTTTCCCGCGCAATACACGGATGAACTACCGCGAGCAAACTGAAACCGGCACATCCTGGAGGCGCTGCCACGAGGTGCACATCTACAACCCGCTGGAAGGCGCGACGAAGTGGGTGAGGATGGACGAGCAGGACGTGGTGTCATTCAACGGAAAATCAGTTGGCATGAATGCCGGTTACATCAGCAAGGTGTTTGACCCTGCCGGTGAGATCGTGCTGCTGGACCCTCAGACTGGTCAGCCAACAGGCGGCGTGATGACGCAGGCCGCGCTGTACCAAGCCCTGTACTCCCTCTACATGCAATGCGCCACCGAGCGCGACGGAGCGCAACCATGACCGAAGACGCACACAAACAGATTTTGGAACTGCTGACCCAGGCGCTGGCCAATAACTTGGGGCAGAAGCTCACGCCAGAGCTGGCGACAGGCATTGCCACACTGGTCAACCAGAAAGCGATTGAGCTGGTTTCTGCTGGAAGTTCAGCTGAGTAGTCAGCAGCAAGTCTGACGTTGACTCCGAGGTTTTTCGGGTGAAAGTTGGCCTTGTGCCCATCGTGGGCGATGAGGGCCAACATGCAGATTCCACCACTACGCCGAGCCTTGGGCGCTCACATTGGCCAGGTGCTCACGCCTGAGTTGGCGTGCGCCATTGAAGTGGCGGTAGCTGGTGTTGCAAGCCAAATTTGCCCAGCCGACTTTGGACAGACTGAGCATGCTGGGTACACGATCCAGGCCGAGCGCATGGCCGATATCACCCAAGAGCTGCATGCCCTGCACGAGGCCCACTGGCTTGAAACCGAGAAATACCGCCACGGCCTGAAACTGAACCCAGATTACGCCCGCTACTGCGCCATTGAGGCGGCAGGTGGGCTGATTCAGTTCACCGTTCGCAAAGACGGTGAGCTGGTTGGGAACATGCGCATGTTCCTGGCCAACAGCCTGCACACCCAAACACCAGTTGCAACTGAGGACACGATCTTCATTGCGCCAGCGCACCGTGGGGGGTTTCTGGTGATGGCGCTGCTGCGATTTGCCGAATCCGCGCTGCTCTCCATTGGGGTGCATGAAATCCGCTCAAACAGCAAGCTGGTGAACCGCGCCGATGTGCTGCTTCGCCGCATTGGGTACGAGCCATTTGCCATTCAGATGGTCAAGTTTTACAAGGAGCCGCACCATGTGCGCTGATGCACCAGACATGACGGCCATGAACACAGCCGCAACTGCCAATGCCGAAATCGCCAAAGAGGCGTTGGCCTGGTACAAGCAACAGTATGCCGAAAGCGCCCCGCAGCGCGAGCTTGCCGCCAAGACTGCCAACGATGTGGCCCAGCAGCAGCTGGCATCGTCGCGCAAGAACGACGCGATCAGCGGTGACTACTGGAACTACCAGAAAAACACCTTCCGCCCGCTTGAGGCTGGGATTGTTGCTGACGCGCAGAACTACGACACCACCGCACGGAGCGAGCAGGCCGCATCGAAGGCGATGGCCGACATGGAGTCGCAGTTCGGCAACGAGCAGGCCCAGCAGCAGCGTGCCATGACCCGCATGGGTGTCAACCCAAACAGCGGCAGGTTCGCATTGATGGGCAACCAGATGGCGATGGCCCAGGCTGCGGCCAAGGCCGGTGCTGCCAGCAAGGCCCGCGACAACGTGGAGCTTCAAGGCTACGCCCGCAAGATGGACGCAGCCAACATGGGCCGAAACCTTGCATCAAACCAGGCCACCAGCGCAGGCGTGGCGCTGAATGCTGGAAACAGCGCAGTAAACAACGCAGGCACGCCGCTGACACAGGCAAACAACGCGATGGCCACGATGGGGCAGGGGTTTGGCACGGCCATCCAGGGCAACAACAGCGCTGGCAACTTGTATGGGCAGGCTGCGCAGATGCAAGGAAAGGACAACGGACTGATGGGTGCGCTGGGCAACATGGCCGGAATGTGGGCGGGTGGCGGCTTCAAGCTGCCGTAAGGATCAATCATGAGCAAATTTGCAAGTTTCCTGGCCGGTATGGGTGGCGGCTACATCAAGGCCAAGGACAAAGAGTACGAGCGCGATCGTCAGGCCAAAGATGACGCATGGCGTGAAGAACAGCAGGGGTGGCAGCGTGCCGACCGTGCCGAGAAGGACGCGCTGCGCACATCCATGAAGGATGCCTTTGCCGACCGCTCGACCATTGAAGGCACTGCCGTCACTGGCACAACTGGCACCAACCTCTACAAAGACCCGGCCCAGGCCCAGGCCGCTGCCGATGATGCCCGGATTGAGGCTGAGATGCGCGGTGAATCGCCTTCAGCCGTAGCCACCATGCAGGCGACCGGAATCACCGGCAACATGAGCAAGGGCCACCAGATCACGACCGGCCCGGTTGATCTGACCTCGCTGAACAGCCGCGATGCCAAGATGGCCCGTGGTGTGAATGCGCTCATGGCCGCTGGCGACCCAGAGAAGGCCATCAGCATGGAAAACACAGTGATGGAAAACCAGGCCAAGAAGCTGGGCCTGAACGTGGCTCAACTGAAGTTTTCCGACGACCAGTTCAACCGCAAGATGCAGGAGGCGCTTTCGCGTGAGGGTGACTTCTGGGGCAATGCCTCTCAGGTGCTGACAGACACAAGCCTGGGTGGGCTGGCTGGCGTGCAAGTCAAGCCAGTGGCTTCAGCCGATGGCAAGACAGTGCAGCTGGTTGGCATGAAAGACGGCAAAGAGCAGGTGATGTTTTCGGCCCCAAACACGGCAGAAGGCCAGCTTGCCTTTGTGAAGCGCATCAGCAAGGCTGACCCGGCAACAAAAATCGGCTGGCTGAAAGAGGGTGTTGACCGGGAAGCTGCGCAAGCGAAGGCGGCTCTTGAGGCGCGGCGCATTGCCACGCTTGAGCAAAACGCCAACACAAATGAGCGCAAGCTTGATGTCATGCTGATGCGCGGCATGGGGTCTGGTTCGTCGTCGTCTGGTCGTGGTGCTGGCACTGGCTCTGGCGCTTCACAGCCTGGTGGGTTGAACATGTCCGATGTGGACAAGCAGTTGGCACCAATGTTCACGTCTGACGACCCAGTTTCAGGGCAAAAAAAGCTGAACACTGGCGCATACGCTTTTGTGCGCAGCCTTGCAACGCAAATGCCAGCCGCAGCTCAAGGTGATGCTGTTGGGGCTGCTTTGCAGGCTGCGCAGCAGTACGAAAGTGTGCTGTCGCGTGTCGGCGGTGATCACGCAAAAGCAGCCAGAGTGATTGAGGCAGCCATGCGGCCAGTTGATGTTGGTTCACCAACTGCTGCGCAGCCAGAGCCTGAAGCGCCAAAGCCTCAAGCCCAATCCACCCAGCCATCAAAGCCAAAAGCGCCGCGAATTGACCCGGCCCTGGAGCTTCAGATTCTCGGGCACAAGATGAGGACGACAGGCGTATCAACGATGGCTGCCATGCGTCGAGCTGAAGAATTGCAAGCTGAGATTGCCGCAAAGCGCGGGAAAGAATGGTGGCGTGGACGCGCCTCTGATGCTGACTTCGGGAACTGAAAACATGGCCACAAGACAACCATACCGCGCACCAGTTGCAAACGTGATCGACTTGGCAGGGTTTGATGCCAACATCGAGCGCATTCTGGCCTCAGAATCCGCATCAAGCAAACCAGCTACACCAAGTAGAACCACAGCCCGCGCAGCCGGTGACGTTGGCCTGGCTCTTGGCCAGGGGGCAGTCGGCGCATTCAAGTCGATCAGCGACATTTTTGGGGCCGACAATGCCGTGTCGTCCACGCTGGGAGATGTGAACGAGGGGCTGCAAAACCTCAAAAGCGACCAGTCAAAAGCCACCCTGGCCAACAGCCAGCGCCGCATTCAGGAGGCAGAGGCCACTGGCGACTGGAAGAACGAAGTTGCGGCCACCATGCAGATGCTGTGGGATCAGCCCGCCGAAATGCTGGCCCAAGGTGCAGGCTCTTTTGCCACGCTGGGAGTTGGCAAGCTGGCCCAGGCCGCAAAACTGACACAGGCCGCCAAGGCGGCTGGTGTGTCGAAGGCTGCATTCCTTGCCACTGACGCTGGTAAGGAGGCGGCCAAGGCTGCTGCCGAGTTCGCATTCAAGGCCAACGTGGCCGTTGGAGCGGGGCAGGGTGTGGGTGCCGTCAAGGGTTCGCAGTACGAGCAAACGCTGAACGCTGCCAAAGCGCAGGGCATGGGTGATGCCGAGGCGCGTGCGCTGGCATCCGAGTCCCAGGCATACGGTGGGCCTGGCACCATGCAGCAATTGCTGGGTGGCGTGCTGGGTGCTGGTGCATCTGCCACCGGCCCGATTGAGCGCATGGTGGCGGGGAAAGCGGTATCCAAAGGCCCGATGACGCTGATGGGTGGGCTGGGCAAGGGATTTGCCACGGAAGGTGCAACCGAGGGCGCTCAGGGTGCCCAGGAGCGGTACGCAGGGAACGATGCGGCCATTGATGCTGGTGTGCTGGATGAGTCGGCACGCTGGCGCGGCGTGGCCGGACAGGGTGTGCAGGAGGGTGTGGTTGGTGGCCTGCTGGGTGCCGGGCCGGGTGGCCTTGAGGCGATGGGCAACAAGGCCCAGGCCGCAGCCGATGCCAAGGCC
>ERZ724509.587-NODE-587-length-15257-cov-17.059269_pt1 | contig 15257 bp, 9 predicted proteins | sample MGYA00376042_ERZ724509 | MGnify/ENA primary metagenome ERZ724509 (study PRJEB28724, sample SAMN07190887) | wastewater metagenome | isolation source: effluent of sewage treatment plant in Hong Hong | place: USA: Christiansburg, Virginia | collected 2016-03-01 ...
ATCTTTTCAATAGGTACTGCATAGTAATTTAATATGTTTTTCCATAACCAATAACTTAATATGGAAATTATTTTTTCAACACCATAAAAATCTAAAGGACTTAACACAAGAGGAGACGTACAGTTCTTCTCAAAAATATCAATCGGATTGCTGAGTATGCAATCACTAGATATATAGCATGGTATTATAACTTGCCCATTAATATGTAATGTCGCAGGTTCAGAGTTGCCTTTGATATGCGAAGTAGCCAAAGGTACAAACTTCAATACTTCTTTTTTTACGGCCTCATCTTGAATGATCCAGCTTAGCTGATTGTCTAATGAGAGTTTAACAATGCGATTTTCACGTCGTAATGCAAAATAATTTTGTTTTTTTTCTAATATTTTAAAGTTTAGTTCTTTTAATGCTCTAAGTAGAATCAAGCCACAATAGTGCGAGTAGCAGTCTTGCACCTTAGTATTGCGCTCCAGTGTCTCGGAAGGCGTAAAAACTCTACTCGATTGTCCGTAAAAACCATTCCATAGTCTAACTAAATGACGGTAATTTTGATCATGACTCAATATATTCGTGATATGAATGCGCTCAGGAATTTTAGACTCACGAGGAATTAAACGATATAGTCCGTGCTGCCTAAGTCCTTGTATGCTTTCACTAAACTCACGAATATTTTCAATAGTTTGCTCTAATTTATCTAAGGCCTTACAGGCAATATCATCATCTTCAAAAGTTTCACCCCATAACTGATACAAAAACCGACTAAGCTTATAATAAACGCCCTCTGCGCTTTTTAAGTTTAAGGCATCTTCGATATTTTTTTGAAGCTCAACCAGCTCTTTCTCACGCAGAGATAAAAACAAGTACAACTTATCCAGTAATCGTGCATACACTCTGTTTTCATATAAATTAGCCTCGTCCTCACTAACCATAGACATGATTTTCTTTGGTTGAATGCCAAGTAATGTACGCTGCTGCCAACACTCCGAATGGGCGGATAGATGGCGATGAGCAGATGATGCTAGTTTTTTTGCACGGCTAATTGGAAGTAGCTCTTCATCGTATCGGATGTCAATTCGTGGTTTATTACAAATTTCGTGCAAATAACCCTTCTTTATGACCTTCCCGAGCATTTCTTCTAATGCATTTAAACCACTATTTTCATCAAATACGCGTAATGGCATTAATGGCGATGGTAAGCCCAAGCTATTGTCGTCTTCAGATAGTACCGTATTGTAGTTTTCACTAATTTGAATCAAAGCCTCAGTCACATTATGGCTAATGTCACTTGATGCATCATGTATTGTCATGCCATCTATTTTGAGGAAACCCATGCCATCAGATGCCAGTATCGCTTTTGCTGGCAAGATATAGGTTTTTGTATATATCCAATCATCCAACAATTGGTAGCGCTGTGGCTGAATTGCTGCTCCTGAAAGGTCAGAGATGGCAAAAACCTCCTGTGTCACTCTGTCAACAAGCTTCATATACCACGTCCTATGCGTGTGATGTCGTCATTGATTTGTTTTATACAAGAGGTAGGTTTTTCTTTCAACTTCAAATCACCCCATGTTTTAATCAACGCTTCTTTAACTAACTCTAGATCTTCGACAGAAGTGTTGTACCGCCCCGTTACTTTTCCCACTCTAAATAATTTAGTTGCAAGCAAGTGATCTAGACCTTCTTCAAAAGTGCCACCTGCTGCAACCAATACAGGAATAAATCGTTTGGCATTACGTACTAACCGCTCACCCCAACCCACTTTAAATTTATCAGTAAGAATAGTAGCAAGTTCACTAACAGCTAATGTTGATAATAACTCGACAATTTTTTCCTCGTCTTTCTGGCACGCCGCCTCAAAACGTTGTACTAAAGTACTATAACTATAACGTTTAGGTTGGTAATTAGAGGTGTCTGGCGACTTGTCATCTCCTCGTCCTAGCTCCATTACATGAGCGCGATCATAAGTCTTATCAGCAAACTCTTTTGTGGTTTCGTCATGATTGGCTGTACCAATAAACCACACATTTTGAGGGATACGAATTTTACATCCTTCTTTGGTATCAAAAAATATTGGCGCATTAGCAATACTATGAGTAATTAGTTCGATCTCGCTTCGATCCGAAGTCTCCATGGCAGAGAGAAACTCAGCAAAATATTGTTCAGGCTGCGAAAGATTCATTTCATCCAAAACAATAATCTGAACTGTATCTTTAAATGCTGGTTGTTGTGCGCGATAAAGTGCTTTAAGTGTCTCTTTTTCGTAGAACTTTTTCTCAAAAGCATTGAAGTGACCAAGCAGGTCATCACGATCACGCCAGCCCGCTTGAACACGGACGACCTCACAATGCTGCTTCTCATCACCGCCATTAATAACTTTGGCAAAGGCTCGAGCTAAGCTAGTTTTACCTGTACCCGACATACCTTGTAAAATATGCAGGTTACTCATCGATAGTCCTGCAAGAAACAAACGAAGATCTTTAGGTTGATATATAAGTTTCTGAGCAGCTAATCCGATTTGTAAGTCTTTGACAAAATCACTTAGCTTAAGGGGTACAGGCTGTAGATTTGCTGCTGGGTGTAGGTGTCGCTGATCCATCATTGTTAATGCTGGAAATGGTGTCATTCCTTGTTGTGACTCGACCAGATCTTGGACACGAATCTCCATCTGCTTAATGCTTGCATCCAACGTGTCATTATGAGTTTTAAGCTTGCGATTGGTCTGGGTAAGATTGTACTTGTCTTGCACATTCATTCGATTCTGATGTAGCTCTGCACTCTTTTGTGCTATTTCTTCACGTAAACTATTTACTTCATCCTCCATCTGTAGCACTTGGTCACTTAGTTTCTCATTCTCTTCGAGTAAACCATCTGTACGATACTCCTTAAGCTTAGCATTAAGGTCGCGAATGGTACGACGGCTACTCTCTAGCTCTTCTTGAACTGAATTGATGTTCGCGCCTTCAAGTTGACGCTCTAAGTCTGCGAGCTGTGCAAGTTTTTTATTGTTATCCGTTAACTCTTGAAAGACCCTTTCTTTTGCCCGTTTTTCACGATCTACATCTTGCTTTAGATTCAGCAATTGATACTCATACTCTTGTTTAAGGTCATCAGCCTTGGCCTGCTCCCAAGAGCTCTGCCGTTGTTTTTGCAAAGCAATTTGTGCCCATTCACTCTTTATCTGAGTTCTTTCTTTCTCAAGCTCGTCCTTTTCTTTCTCAAGCACTTCTTTCTCTGCCAATAGCTGGCTTTGTTGAACTTGACGATAATTATCTATTTCTACTCGATGCTGATTTTTTAGATCAATAAAGCCAGCATTCGCCTTGGCTTCTTGTTCAATGATTAACTCAGCTTTTGTATTTAACTCTTTTTCTAATTGTTCAACTTTAACGAAGCGGTTTTTAATCTGTTGAAAATAGTCTTGATCACACTTTTCAAGCTCCAGCCGTTTTTCTTCTAAAGCTGCTTGTTTTTCTTGGACAAAGCCAAATTTTGCCTTTTGTTCCAACTCCAACAAGTTATCTTGCTGTTCTTGCAGCTCTGTGAACAATTTCAAATATTCATCTTTATCAGCCGTAAGCTTTTGTTTTTTTATATTAAAAATAAGTAGCTTAGTTTGAAACTCTTTTTGTTCCTGCTCTAGTTTTAATCGCTCATTGTTGACAGCTACGCTCTGCTCTTGGGCTTGTCGTTTTAGTTTTTCTAACTCATTAAGTAAATTTTCGACATTATTAGTTAGCTCAATGCTCTGTTCAACTGCGTTCACAGTCTCTGGCTGAATATCTGGAAGATTCTCCTGCAATAACTTATTTGCTAGCGCAGAAAGTTTTCGAGCTGGTTGTTGCACTGGCGGCCTTCCTGTAGGGATGGGTTTTTGCTGTTTTTTATTCATAATTGGCTTACTCTTCAGATAGTCTACGAGTTGTTTCTTTTCGGAATCATAAATCAAGCTATCAGCACTACGTGCAGGTAAGCCCGCTTCTTGCATTTGTATAAGCAGCGTTTCTACTGAACGCTCAACGATTTTTGCCATTTGTTTGACCGTCATTTCGACCATGGAACAGGTTTCTCCAATTTATAATTAACCTAATTTTTCCGTAAATAGCCTGACCCACGCGATGGTAAACTGTGCATGGGTAATAGCCTGTTCCAAAGCGATTTGATGACCTGAAGCATGAGAGGTTTGGTCTCTTTCTTTAGATATCTCCACAATGGATTTTAACGACAGCTCATCTGGTGTCATGTTGGCAAATGGGTGCTGTGAGTGAGTAGGTAATGTAAATAAAGTCGCAACAATCAATGGGCGCAGTGAAACCCCCTGATCCTGGCTATTAGCTGCATAATACACAGAGCCTGCTTTGACTCCCTCAAGATCTTTTAAAGTTTGGCCATCAAGGATATTGCTGACAATCTTCTTTAAAGCCAGCTGTAGCTCCTGTTTAGTCCATTTTTGATTGATAACTGCTTTATGCTGAATTGGCCATTTTTTAAGCAAATACTTAAAACACGATTCAAATGCTTTTTGGCATGATCCCATCAGCTCATCGCAATCTTCAGCATTGACATACTCGCCATCTCGCTGTTCCTCCAGTAATGTTTTTCGGCGCATCACTGCTCCAAGATAACGTTCTAGATTAGGGACCATTTGTATATTGGGATAATCAATTAATACTTCAAAGTTAGCCTGTTCCTGGAGACGTTTTTGCATTTGCTCCCATGTTTCAGACTCATTGATAGTGTGACCAATTAATCGCTTGAGTTGATTAGCAAATAATACGTTACGGGTTGCCAGTTGATTGGGGGCTTGAATAATCCAATCATCTATCTGTGACACTGCAACAGGATCAGCAACATTGTAGAACTGATCTGGATCTTTGCTAATCCATGACAGTACAAATGCTTTAGATGGTTCCTGCTCTACCAGGTCAAATTCGGACAAATTAAGTTTTGTAACCCCAGCTTCTAGTTCTGCCCGCGCGCTCATGTTGTGTACTGTAGTATTCGCTTGCCGAATAGCTTCTTTGAATAAACTAATATTGGGTCGAGATTGATTAGATACTGTTCTTTGCTGAGGCTCTAAAACAAGCGGAGTAATGGCTTTACCTGTCTCACGAACCCGTTGAAACTCTGGAAACCCTTTATCATTAAATCCTGTCGGCTCAACATCGGGAAACTCTGTAATGACTCTTGGCCATAATTGCCCAGTAATTGCGTCCTGAAAAATAAAGCAAGTTTTTAGCTCACGGCGCTTATCTAGTTCACTATCTAAAATATTTTCGCCATTTGTAGTTAACTGCCCTTTCGTATCAACCCAACCATTAGGTTGCAATTGTGATGCATAAATAAAAACGACCAGCTCTTTTTCTAAACCCATCCAGTCAGCAATTTCTTGTGCATCTGTTTTACCAGCTTGAATTAGCCCCAAGATTGTACGTTGGAAAATATTCAGGCTCTTGTGTTGGTCAGAAATAGGCGCAAGAACTTTCCAAACCCAGACAGGCCATAAAAAAAATGTATGCTTGTAAGAGGCTTCTTTGATAGCGCGGGAGTCATAAAAACTCAAAAATCGATTAGCAAACAATACCATGTACTCCTTCACATAACTCTGCAAATGCAGCAAGTGCAGGTACTGCTTTGGCTGTTGCAACATGCTTAGCAAAGGCGTATTCGCCTACGACAATTAATAGTCGATGTTGACGGCTCATAGCGACATTGAGACGATTGTCCAGCCTTAAAAAGCCATATGCGCGGGTAAGGGAATCATCGTTATCAGGATCTATATCTGGCATGCCAGTACGAACTAATGATAATAAAACCACATCAAACTCTAGACCTTGAAAAGCATCCACACTTCCAACCCGTAAACGAGTACCTCCCGATGCTAATGCTCTATATTCAGTTTTGATATTGATATCACCATCCACACGCTCGGCGATGCCTTGATCTACAAGACTCTCCAATATCAAATCAACTTGCCCACGATAAAAACTAATTACACCCACACTAAGATTAGGGCAGGCATTTAATATACGTTTGGCTTCTTGAGCAATTTTTTGAGCTTCAACCACACGCCCCAAACTGCCATCAACTGGCTTTGAGCGGCCTTCTTTTACTGGAACATCAATCCAGCCACATACCAAGTTTTCATAGTCTGGTACGTTGTGAATGAAGTCTTCGTCTTTTCGACCTGTTTTGACTGCTGGAAGATTATGAACCACATAAAATTGCTGACTCACAAACTCTCCCAAGACACGATGCATACGAAACTGTGTATCTAACATCACCACTCGTTTAGGTTGATTTGGCTCTTTTCCAATCTCGTTCAAGTTCTTAACTAAACGTTGAAAAAGACTTTCTTTGAGCATTTCTTTTTGAGTTGTTTCAAATTCAACTTGAGCAGCTAACTGCTCCTCGACTTTTGGTTCGAGTAAATGAGGTAACTGGCGATGATCTCCAACAAGAATTATGCGCTCCTTACCCATTGACATGGGGATCATTAGATCTAATGGATTGGCTCGTGCAGCTTCATCGACAATAACCGTATTAAAAATAATATTTTGGGTGTCATTAAGGCTTTTGATATTAGACATTAGATTACTTGCAGACTGCTGACACGTTGCCCCCAAAACAGCGACGTAGTCTTGCGCAGCTTTTTTTAATGTGTCAGGTGAGTACTTAAGTGCCGATAAATACTCATCCAGCACCATCAGATAGCCCAATGTTTTTGATGATTTAACCAACATATTTATCTCGTTGATCATCGCATCAAACAAAATACAATCAGCCTCACTTACAACTTTTTGCAATGTGATTGGGCGAAAATCAGGAATAAATTGATCCAGAAGTTTGTCTTTTAAAACAGCAAGTTGCTGTAGTTGCCGCTCTGTGGGTAATACTGAAGTAACACTCAATAAAGCCAACTCTTCTAGTAGCTGAAGCTCCTGCCCATATAAAGGCGTATGAGCTTGCTCTAACCTAACGATTAGATCCAAACATCGCCGTGCACCATCATCATTAAAGCCACTTACGGTTGTTCGCAAGGCACGAATGTGCCGCAGAATTCTTGCGCGTGATGTAGATTGTGCGGGAATGTGATCTTCGGAAGGCTTTAACTGCCTCCACTGCTCCGCAGTTTGAGGCCTCAGAGTAATTTGATGACTTTTAGAGAGTTGTATTAATGTTTGGTCTATTCCAGCAATCATTACCTGTCTTCGTTGCGTATTTTCACATCCTAACCGCAATGTCATCAATTGCTCTTTTAGTGTTTTTACCAGTGACAATGCTGGATGAGCTGCTGTTTTTGCAATAATAAGTTGTTCTAAATGGCTCTTCTTTTCTTGGCACCATTTATCAACCGGATCAATGCTTTCGCTTGCGCCTTTATACGATCTCTCACCGATTTTAATCCCAAACAAACCTAATACTTTTGTTTTTAATAATACATTATCCACTGCGTCATGTTGAAAGCTTGTCGCAAGCATTTGGTGCTGTAGGGGTAAATCCCCTAACTCTTCTGCCAAACGTTGTTGCAGCGCTGTAATTACTTTTGTCTTTCCTGTGCCTGGAGGTCCAATAATAATAGCGATATCTGGTGTATTTAATGCTATTTTCAACGCTTCTTTTTGGCGGTCTGTTGGGTTGCCATTCTCGAAATACCCTCTAGCCGCTGGGCTTAATGGTTCCAGGGTCCTTTTGCGCTCAAATGGCGTAGAAATACCTTCCAAAAGTGCATGTAACTGCGGCATGGGATTCATTGAATGTTTGATTTTATCAACTGCATATTCGCGTCGCTGGCGAACCTTCATATTGCCATTAACGGCTAGAAACAGATAAGCACATCCCAACCTTGAAGGAGGCTTGCGATCACGATCTGACTGAATTTTGACGAGAACCCGATCTTTCTCGATTTTAATGACATCGCCTAACCATGGCCTAGCATCCACTGATAATCCAGTATTGCGTAGTTCTTTTTGATCACTTAACCAGTCTGGTTGAAATGAAGCCACTTGTATTGTTTTATCTTTCTGACTCTCACTTAGTGATATCCATTTTTCTTTAAAGTTATCAATGGCATAATCTTCAGCGTAAAAATACCAATGGCGCATTTTGCCTGGATGCTTTTCATAACGATTTAATGTCAAGAATGACAAATGCCGTGCGCTTTCAATGGCTAACTCCCACTCTACGTCACTATATTTTTGCCATAATTGAATATAACCACCATGGGAATTTATGGCATCATTCAGCGCTTGCTGATGTGTGGAGCTTTTCAGCTTTTCTGCCACAGAAGCATCAGTAAATTCAATGCTACCTATCAGTCGGCGAAATGCAATGTTCGCACGTTTTGTATGAGTTAATCGGGCAATTGACCAAACATTATTTATCCTATTTAGAGTCGCAATATAATCCCGTCCACAAATATCAAGGCTATTTGCTGGGTTGTTTGAATAAATAGCTGCAAATAATAACGATTCCGCATTTGTCTTCTCGACTAAAAACTCTTCTTTTAGCCATGTTAGCGCAAGATTTGTCCGACTCTCAGGTATCTTCTTTTCCTCAAACAACTGTTGTACAAAGTAATCGCTAACACCAATATCAATAGATATTTGGATATCATCACCCTGGGTTTCAATTGCAGATAGCAGGAAGTGATCCTTCTTGAATTTGATCAATATCCAGTTGCTTTTTGCTCGTTGAATCTGTTGTACGGTGGCCACCTTATTGACTACGGGTTCGACCGAAAAACAATATTGACCTTGAGTGAGATAGCAGTAACGCCCCTCAATAATTAATTGCACTTCGTCATTTAGTATCAATACATTTGGGTCTATGGATTTTTCTAGTGCCCGAAGCTCAATAATCTCTTTCGATATTTCACGAAATTCAGCAAGTTTCATAACAAATCATCCTACCAAATAAAACGCCAAACTGGATGAAAGGCATCATGATTGACATCTTTACTTCGCAAGTGAAGCGCATATTTAACATTTGAACGGCTATCAATATTTAAATGTTGCTGACGAGAAATGTTGATAAGTTTTGTACCCTGCTGTAATTGAATCTTCGAGTCCATACTTGGCTCAATCAATAGTCCGTTTTCTTGGAGCGTTAGCGAACACAGCTGAGGAGAGTCGTAGTGGTAAGTACTACCAATCGGTTCGAGCCGTAAAAGTTGTGGTTCGTTTATATTTAAAATCATTGTTTCAGCACAGTTTAACCAATGCGATTCTTGGCATTCAGGTTGGTTTAGATATACGAAGTGCTTCAAAAGCAAATAATGCTGTTGGTTCTGACTATGATCACAAAACGGACATTTATATGACTTGTTGTAGAAAAACGACATCGTGCAGTCTGTATTCTGACATACCAACATGACAGCACTAGCTGTATCAAGTGCTGCGAACCACTCCATCATATTTGGACGCTCTTGTGCATCTAAACGGCCTGCCCCAAAGCAACGGTCAAGTAATGCCGTTATTTGAGAGTTGGCTGTAAAATCACTCAGCGGCAAACCTTCGCCAGCCCATGCATTACTGTCATCTTCTTGATCGTATATCCAAGGCAGCTCACCTCGATGCGCTTTCTCTTGTGCAATTTCTGGATCTTCATCTTCAACGGCTATACCAGAATCAAATGGGTGAGTATGGGTAAGCAATTGCATGGCAATGACAGCAAACGACCAACAATCTGTCGCGATATTCACCCCTGACTCACTACGAATAATTTCAGGTGCAGCATAGCCAGGAGTATAGGTATCGCCATACCCACGGCGCTCGTTTACACAAATATTGTCACAGTCAATCAACCAAACCTGATGGTTTTCTAATGATTTTGAGACAAAGATATTGTTGGGGGATAAATCGCCATACGCTAACCCGCGTCCATGTAAGCCTGACAAAATCTTTGCTAACTCTTTCAGAATCAATATCCTGCGCCTAAGTCCCCCCGTTGCTCGATACTCAGCCAATGACTCATCGCTTTCAGGATTTATCAATGAATTGTGTGATCGATCTAGCATGAGATTTAAAGACTCTAGACCATCCATAAGCTCCATTACATAACCACTACAAGCGGTAGGCTTAACGATCAACTCTAAAGGATTGGCAATTTGTAAGCCTATTAAATCTTGTCGCATTAACCAACGGATATGTTGCTCCCATTGTTGGCGTTTTTTAGGATCTTTGTGCTGGTTAATTTTAATCAAAACATTTGGAAAATTTGTTGCACAAACAACCCCCTGCCCCCCCTCTCCGATTTTATTGGTGAGAGTGTAAACAGTTCCACGACGATCAACGACTAGGCGTTTAGGTGTATTTTTGGCTGTATTTTGCTGAGACATGGTCATCAGGCCGTCCGATAGATAAAAGCTATGGTTTTGTCATCTGTATGATGAGGTGTTGACCAGTTCATGAGTTGATTGACCAACCATCGCTTACTCATTCTGGCACTTCTTTTTACTAAACTTGGTTGTAACTCAGCTAAGAAGCTCTCTTCACCAACAAGATCATCACTTATGCCATCAGTCATCAATACAACACCTTGGTCCGCTTTCTGCAAATAGATACGCTCTGTAATCCAGTCGCTATATTTTCTAGAAAGTCCAAGTCCTGTAGTTTCGTTACTAAAGTTTTGTGTCGGACGTTGATTAAGACGTACATGATGGTCAGTTTGATACATTATTGCCCCATCCCCAAGTTGAAATAATCGCGTTTCTCCAGTTGATAGCCCCCAGGCAAACAAGCAAGTAGTAATGGCATCATTAGGTTTAATGCTGCCAAGTCTATCCAGCCAATTTTTGTAAACGGCCTGAATCAAATCCCGATCTGAGATAGCGAAATGGCTCTGTAAAACAGTATCACGAACGGCATAACAAGCCATTTTTGAACCTACATCAGCATAAGGTCTTGACCCCATGCCATCACATACAACCATTAACCATTGTCGTCGCCATCGTCGCGTTAAAACGGCATCTTGATTCGGTTGGCCTAGACGCTGATGTATAGGCCCCCGAACTGAGGCGTGATAAGTGACAAATTTCATTTTTTGAAGACAAGATCGTCAAGATCTAAGTCATCATCAGGAATATCCTCATATGAAATTTCTATTGGCTGATTTGGTGTGGCACTTCGAGATCGGCTTGTGACACTCATACTAACTGCACGGAAGAAACGAACCACGTCTAACGCATTATGGGCTTTAAACAATGGTATTTCGGGGTTATTGATAAACTTGGCCATCATTTGCTCATCGGCATCGTCGCCAATTGCCATTGCCATTCGAGTGGCTTTTTGCGCACGATCTGATGTACGAAGTTTTTCAAGTTCACTTTCCCAGTCAGAGTCTGGGTCGGGCTGGCCATCAGAAATCAAAACTAATGTTGGACGATAAGCGCGGGAAGGAATTACGTCTTTATCCTCCAGCAGCTTGGTCACCTCTTTAAAAGCATCGCCCATTGGAGTGCCACCATCAGCTGTTAGTTCTTGAAAGCTCTGAATTTGATGGGCTGGAGCTAGGGGAACATGGGCTATTGCTCCTTTCCCTCCAAAGGTAATTAAAGCCACTTGAATTTCGGCATTAAGACGGCTTTCTTTGGTGAAAGTTTGAAGCATTTCTTTGATGGCACGATTAAGCATGCCAATTTTGTCATTTTCACTCATACTTCCACTAACATCTGCCAAGATAATGACTGGTAATGGACGAGCGGATTTTGCAGCGAATTGTTTCATAGGAATGTCCTAAAATGGCTAATTGCTTGGATTAGACATGAATTAATGGTGGTGTCGATGTTTATGGCAAGTTGGACGAATACTTCGCAAGTCTTTACTGCGATAAACCGTAATAATGGCATCATCCGAGGTAGATGCTACGACTTGTATTCCTTCCATGTGCTTAATTAACGGCTCTTTATCCTGAAACCGTTGAATTTCTTTTTTTCCAATGACGTAGAACAACGCACCACGCGAATAAATTTTTCTACCGAATGCTAACACTATGTCAATAGTATTTGCATCAAATCCACGAGCGAACATCCGCTCTTTTGCATGGTTTGTGAATAATTGGTTGTTTAATGAAATTTCGATTGCACAGCACATGATATCTCGCCTTTAAACATTGACTCCCTAAACAAAGCATATATCGTGCCAATATATTTGTGTCATAAAAAACAATAAGTTATGAAAAATAAAAGACTTTTAATAGTAAAAATATTTACTTTAAGGTAATTAATTAACCTATTTCTAATTTATTCATCCAATTGGTGAGTGTCTGATGATTAGAAAGCCCTAGCAGTTTTGCTGCTTTAGCTTTATTTCTTCCTGTGTACTTTAGTGCTGCTTGAATGTATTCATATCTGGTTTTGTCTAGCATTTTCTCTAAATCAACACCTTGCGCAATATTGGTCTGGATTTCTTTTATACCGATTTGTTGGCGTTGGAATATCGACTTTTGAAGATGAGACACATCAAGATTTTCTACTTGAGCGTCCCATAGCGATGCACGTAACAGGGTATTCCGAAGCTCCCTGATGTTGCCATGCCATGTCTGTTGCCGAATAAAATTTATTGCTTCTTTGGTTAGTTTTTTGGAGCGGTATCCAGGTTGTGATGCAGCACTCTTATTTATTTCTTCGATAAGGATATCCGCTAATACTGCAATGTCTTCTTGGCGATCTTGTAGTGTTGGAAGGTGGATTACACCTACGGCCAAACGATAAAATAAATCCTCACGGAATCTCCCTTCGTCTACCATCGTCAATAAGTCCCTGTGAGTAGCAGCTATGATTCGCACATTTACCTTTATAGGGGTACTTTCCCCAACTCGCACGACTTCTTTTTCTTCTAAAACGCGTAATAGTTTAACTTGGGCAGATAAAGATAATTCGCCAATCTCATCCAGGAACAATGTGCTTCCGTTAGCTTTTTCAAAATAACCAACGCGTACAGCATTGGCTCCTGTAAAAGCACCCTTTATATGTCCAAAAAGCTCAGACTCAATTAAACTTTCAGGAATTGCGCCGCAATTCACAGCAATAAGCTTTTTATCCTTACGACGACTCGCCGCATGAATAGCTGATGCCATCACTTCTTTTCCAGTGCCTGACTGCCCTTGAATGATAATAGGAACTTCTCGTGGTGCTAGTCTTTTAGCCAGTTGGATAGCTTGAGCCATTGCGTTAGATACAGCAGGAATGTGGTCGAAATGTGAAATTTGATGAGGGGATGTCACACTAAAATCAACTAATTTTTGATCTTGCTGTGATAAATATGCCAAAGAAAGATCAAAAGGTAATGAGATTATTTCAATACCATGCTGTTGTGAGCTTTGCATGAGAGTTGCTTTATAGACCCCCTGACCCAATAAGAGCATGGTCGCAATCATTGCTGGAGTGCCCGATGTAAGGTTCAGATGCAAGTGATTTTGTGGTTGATCCAAACGTTTAAGTAACGCATCAGCAACACTATAAATAGACGGATAGTGAATTACATTGACAAGGTTGGCTTTCTCGACAACAACCGTAGTATCATATGAATTACTCTGAAGATGTAATTCTAACCACTTGACATACCTGTCTGTTTCTTCAGCTTTCCATGTATTAATCAAATAAATTTCAGCAAAGCCAATATTGCTATTTATCGATAGGGCTTTAATCGCTCCTTCTTTAGAAGCATCACTAACTGGAGCTTCAAGATCTACTGTGCCTATCCATGAGATAAGAATATTTTTATTTTTCATTAGTAATACATCACTATATTAATTGGCTGCATGTGTAATCGCTTAAGCAAAAACATCACCGTTTTGCTGAGTCCACCGAGCCACTAAAAACACCTCATCAAATTAAGTGCGAATAGAAACTTGGAGTGCCCCCTAATTGTAACAGAAATGAATTTCTTCAATCTCTCTAGAGACTTTGATTTAATACTGGTTATTTGACAAATGCAAAAGCAAGAACAGCCGACATACTTAACACCTTATCCCAGAAAAAAGACATTTTCTCTATTTGAGTGGTTGGCCGACATCCTTCAATCAACGATTAATATGGCCGTTGAAGCTCAAATGTTTTTCGCGATGATGGTAGGCTCTGCTTTTGTCGGTGCTATTGTTTGGTTTCTGCTTTTCATCTTCCGCGTGGGATTTTATTTTCCGTTAATTGTCGGTGTCGCTGTTGCTATCGCAGTATTTCGCCTCCTCCTTAATATAAAACGTCAAATTTTCAATGACACAACGCCATAGAAAAAAGGTCTAGCACAAGCCAGACCTTTTAGGTTAATTATACAATTTAGGCGATTGCCCAAATACCTCGGTCAATGGCATAAAAATCAGCGGTGTGCATCTGCAAGACTTGCCTTACTTTGGCCTGCCAGTTTTCATTCTGCTCAAGCCGATTTGGTGCTGCTTCGGCTACTTTGGCATAAAGCTGCCTCAGTGTACTCTTACCGCCGAGTGACATTAATGCCAAGCGGACTACAGCCAACCAAGTTTTTCATGCGCCTAAAGTGGTCGAAAGGTCATGGTTTTTTAGGGGGCAAATGGTGGTCGAAAATGATTAATATTGCCCAACGCGCCAAAAATGAAACCTAATGCTTTTGTTGGCAAAGGTGACGAGTTATCTCTATCACATGTCAAAATATAAAATTTAGAGTAAGTAATTTTATTAAAATATTTATATTCAATGAATTGTAAAGTTTTAGTAGGTTAAAATGTCCGCGAAACGACGAGGCTTTTTAACCAAAAACCACATCAGACCCTCCGCTTATTTCCCACCCCTCTGCCGCTCAGACAAGCTGACCGACAGAGGCGCGGGCTAAAGCAGGCTACTTTACTCAACAGCTTAGAATTTCCAATCCGTTCCGTTCGACCAAATTCAATAACTTGAGCGATGGCCCATTGGGGTGTTTTACCCCCTGCTCCCATTTTTGAACGGTGGAAGGACTGGTATTCAAATAGGCCGCAAATACACGCTGGCTTGCCAAACAATTAAGGCGTAAGGCTTTAATTTCTTCTGCACTATATGTTTTTACTGGCGGCAAGCACAGCGCGTCAAATTCGCGCATAGTTTGTACATCAATCAGGCCAATGCTGGCAAAATCTTCGGCTGTTTCATGCAGCGTTTGCATGAGGCGGCTAGTCATGATCAGTTACCTCAAATAGTTTCCCATGTTGCAACGCGAGTGTCAGTTGTTCATCACTCCAACCCAGTTGAATCGCGGCCAATTGCTTTAATGCCTTTAATTCTTTGTCATCAATATTATCGAGTTCGTTTTTAG
>ERZ724509.593-NODE-593-length-15190-cov-5.783548_pt1 | contig 15190 bp, 16 predicted proteins | sample MGYA00376042_ERZ724509 | MGnify/ENA primary metagenome ERZ724509 (study PRJEB28724, sample SAMN07190887) | wastewater metagenome | isolation source: effluent of sewage treatment plant in Hong Hong | place: USA: Christiansburg, Virginia | collected 2016-03-01 ...
TTTCACGCCAAAAACATTATGCTCATTGCGGACGAAGCGTCAGGCGTACCTGATGCTGTGTTTCTAGCGGGTCAGGGCGTTATGTCGGAAGATGGTGCGATAACCATATTGATTGGAAACCCAACACGCCCTGTTGGTTGGTTCTTTGATGCGTTTCATGGCGATAGCGCGAAGTATCTGTGCATGACGATATCCTGCGTGGATAGCGAGCGCGTATCGCGTAAATACATTGACGACATGAAGGAAAAGCATGGCGAGAATAGCTATGAGTTCCGCGTGCGGGTATTAGGACAATTCCACTTGGAAGACAGCGGATTGATTATTCCGCGTCCTTGGATTGATGAAGCCGTTGATCGCAATGTCGAACCAGAAGGCGATTGGATTGTTTGGGGCGTGGACGTATCAGATGGCCGCGATAAATCGGCTTTGGCAAAACGCATGGCAAATATATTGCTCGAACCGCCAAAAGCATGGGGCGGAAAAGAGCTAATGCAATCCGTTGGTATTGTCGTCGATGAGTATTACCAAACCAAACGTGGTCAAGAGCCAGACGAAATATGCGTGGACGTGATTGGTATGGGTACAGGATTTGCCCAGCGATTGCGGGAAGCGCTGAAAGGTGAACCTGTCAAAGTAACGGGTGTGAATGTGGCGCTGACGGGGCAGCAAATTGGAGATAGATATACATCGCGGCGCGTAGAGCTATGGGCGCGGGGGCGTGCGTGGTTTGAAAGCGCGATTACACGAATACCACAGGGATGCGGGACAATGGCAGCACAGTTGTCGAGCGTTGAATGGGAAGTAAAAGACAGTAATGGTAAATGGGCTATAGTAGATAAAAAAGCGTCAGGAAGTTCTCCTGACGTTGCCGATGCGTTTTTACTTACATTTGGCGGTGTAAAGGGTGATAAAAGTAGCTTTACAAAGAAAAGAACAAGGAGTATTATTGGTCGTGATAATGGTGCACAAGATTTTGGTATAACTTCGGCAAGCTATCTTCAAGGGAGATAATATGGCAGATACAATCGGAACAAGGGCGCGTCAGTTAATTAGTCGCGGAGCATCATTAAACGATTCACGCAGACGGGTGAATCGGGCGACACAAGACAAAGGCGGATTGAATGTTCAAGGAACGGACATAAGCTTTACGGCTTCGGATACAATTGGTAGTGCTGGTTCGGGTTTCCCGTCTTTTAGCGTTGGCTCAAATATCGAAGTTATGGGTAGCGCATTAAACAGCAGAACATTTAAAGTAGTTACAGCTTCGGCAAGCACAATTACGGTTGAGCCAGCTTTAGTACAAGCTGAAATTGCTGGGCCATTTATTGATATACGGACGGTGTAACATGGCGACATCAAACAAGGTATTTATTCCAGTATCATGGACACCAGACAAAGTTACGGTGTCTGCGTCTTCTCAAAGCGCGGCCTTGACAGGCGAGACACGTTCAGAAGATTGTGTGCGCATATTCAATGGCGCGAGCGAAACGGTGTTTGTTACATTTAGTGCTGGCTCTGGAACGGCGACAACTGATGATATGCCAATTGGTTCTGGCCAAGCGGAAGCGTTTGGTATTGCGGCTGACGTAACACACGTTAATGTTATTGGTACTGGTGCAACTGGTATTATTTATTTTAGCGTCGGAAAGGGTGCATAATGGGCAGCTTAAATCCTTTTGCAAAACCAAAGACACCAGCCCCCGTTGTTGTGCCTCCTCCAACTGCGGTAACAGACGATACGCAAGCCAACAGAGATTTAGAAGCGGAGCGCAAACGCAGAGCTGCGGCTTCGGGTGCGACTGGTAATATTCAAAGCTCACTCGTCGGGGCTGTCACAGATTTACAATCGTCTTCAAAAAAATCAAGTTTATTGGGTGGATAAATGGCTGTAATTGACTATCAGTCTGACGATGATTTTATTAGAAATCGTTCGTCTTATATTACATGGGCGAATATGGCGAATGGTGATACGGGGCAACCGCTTCCATTGGCTGGCCACGCTGACAAGACGCTTCATGTATTCGGTGACTGGGGAGTTGGAGGTCAACTGACGTTTAAGGGTTCTAACGACCCAAGAGCTGTATCTGACTATGAGAACGCGACGGACACGGCTTCATGGGTAACGCTTAAAGACCCTTATGGTATGCCATATACGTTGTCGGCTGATGGCGGTGATTTATTGGTTACAAACTTTCGTGTTATTCGTCCCGAAGTTACAGCGGGTGATGGAACGACAGATTTACAGGTTGTTTTGGCTTGTAAGATTGCGGCACGATAATGAGTGAAGTAAATTTAACCGCAGAGCTAACACGGATGTTCTTAACGGTAAAGGCATTTGAAAATGCTTTGGCTGTATCTAAAGAGATTGATAATCTTGAAGCTAATGTTCAAAAAAAGAAAAAGCAAATATTAGAGCTTGATGATAAGCTTAAAAAATCTGGCTTATTGCTTGAAACTGAATTGGATAAAATATCTGATGAGGTTGAGCAAGTCCGTAAAAAGGCAATGGAAGACATTGAAGTATTGCGGGTTGAATATGCCAAAGATAAAGCGGCGTTGGATAAAAAGATAAACGCGCTTAATGAAGACGCCAAAAAATTGGATATAAAGATTAAAGCCAAAACCGATAAGGTTGCCGAGCTTGATATTGAAATTGCTCAAAAAGAAAAAGACCTAAATAGCTTTAATAAAGAAATTGAAGATACCAAAGCTAAATTTAGGAGCATGTTCTAATGGCTGACAATACGCAATTACCAGTGCCCAGTACAAGCGGAGATGTTATAGCGGCTGATGATATTGGCGGTATAAAGTTTCAACGGGTAAAAATGACGCTTGGAGCGGATGGCGTTAATGATGCAGATGTATCAAGCGCAAACCCTATGCCTATTGAAGGCACTTTTGTTGATATGCCTAATCAGGACACCCCATCATTACCTGTGAGACAATCACCACAGAAATACACAGACATATCATTTTCTCAAGTGGGGTCTGGTTTACTTGCGCCTGAAATGACACAGATTCGCGCTGGTTCTGGCATGACCATTTCTCAAGCGTCTGGTAATTTAATTGTTGCAACTGGCACGACTGTAAACTCTGAAACTGTATTTCGTTCGGTAGGAACGTTTAACGGCGCTTTGACTTTACGGGAAATCACCACGCTTTCACAACGGATTGTAAACAATAACTTTTTTATTGAACTTGTTGATGTCATTGGTGATACCCTTGCGTATAACATCGTCAACACGACAACCGTTGATGTTACAAAAACAGCCCATGGATATACGGCCGCAAACGTAGGGCAACGCATGGACTTATGCGCCCTGTCATCCGTTGGCGTTCCGATGGAAGGCGTGATTGCGTCTATTCCCGATGTTAATACCATAAGATTTACAGTAGCTGGTTATCCTGCCTCTGGTTCTGGCACTTTGTCTTTGACAGGCTGGAATAAAATTGAACTGCTTTACACAGGCACAACAGCGACAAACTTATCCTTTAACACTCGTCGTCGTGGTTGGCAGAATACGGCCGCCACCGCTACAATTGCGACAACCGCATCTGGCCACATGGCGGCAATTAACTCTGATAATGGCGTGACATCATTGGCTGATAAAACGCTTGTTGCAGGCGCGGCCATGACAAACAGAACGGTTTGGGATACAAATAATCCGTTACCTGAAACAGTTTTGTATCTTCAAGTCCGTGCTAAAAACGGAACAACAGCCCCAGCGACAACGACCACATGGACTGTAGGGATGTTGCGTATTGAAGATTATGTAGCTTCGCAAGTTTCCCTTGTTTCAACTAGACAACAGTCTTTAAATAATTCGTTGCCAGTAACCGTATTAACGGGGTCAACAACAGCAGTCACAGGAACGGTCACAGCTACGGTAACAGGCGGAACAACGCTACCAGTAACACCCACAACAACCTTTACAAACTCCGCCGCATCAACAAACGGCACTGTAATTAAAGCATCCGCTGGGACATTGTGGTCTGTGGTGGTTTCTAACGTAAACGCCGCCGCAAGGTATTTAAAATTTTACAATTCTACAACGGTCACGGTTGGAACAACAACCCCAGCCTTTACAATTTTAATTCCAGCAGGGGCAACTGTGAATATTGCAGGAGGCTCTAACGGTATTCGTTTTGGTACTGGTATTTGTTTAGGTATTACCACAGGTATGGCGGACGCGGACACTGGCGCGGTTGCCGCTAATGAAATCAAAGTCGCAACGACTTTCACATAGGATAGATAATGCTTTTAGCTCTTTGGCACGCACATTTTGAACAAGGGGAAGCTGATGAAATTGGGGCAACGGCGACAATGTTATTACTTCGGAGAAGGCGTAGGTTATAATGGGGAAGAATGATTTACTAAGATATTTGAGCAAGCTCAATTCTATGAAAGAGGCTCGCTATAACAACGACAGCTATTGGCAAGAAGTTGCTGATTACACATTGCCCAAGCGCGATTTTACGACAGAGCGCAGTGCAGCTCAAAAGCGTATGATTAACATTTACGATTCAACTGCCATACACGCAACGGAGCAATTGGCTGCTGGATTGCATGGCATGTTGACGCCTCCTTCGAGCAAATGGTTTTTTCTAACCGCAAGTAATATTCCCGAAAGTGACAATGGTCGTGCATGGCTTGACATGGCGAGCAAGTATTTGGGTAGTGTATTTTCTTCGCCAGAGTCGTCTTTTGCTACAAGTGTGTATGAGCTTTATTTGGATATAGTTGCTTTTGGTAACGCGGCCATGGCTGTATTCTATAGTAATAGCCGCATTAACTTCTTAACCAAGCAGTTACGTTCTTGTTACATTGAAGAAAACGACGATGGTTTTGTCGATACGCTTTATATTTGCGAGAAAATGACTCCATCCAATATGATACGCAAATTTGGTATTGATAAGGTCGATGAAAAAGTCGTTAAGGCTTATGACGCAAATCAGGCCATTAAGTTTGAGGTATTGCACGCCATTGAGCCGCGTAAAATGAATAAAGGCCGTGGCGCCGCTAAGGAATTAAAGCCATTTTCGTCTTGCTTTATTGATGTTGAAAACAAAAAAGTAATGATGGAAGAAGGATTCGACGATTTCCCGTTCCTATTCCCACGTTGGTCAAAACGCTCTGGCGAAACTTATGGTTATGGTGCTGGTATGGTTGCGCTGGCCGAAGTCAAAGAGCTAAACAAAATCGGCGAGATTATGACTCGCGCTGCCTCGAAGAATATTGACCCACCAGTTCTGGCTCCCGCCGAAGGTCTTATTCTTCCCATGCGCCTTGATCCCGCTGGTATCAATTTTTACAACCCTGATCTTGGCAAGCCTGAATTTTGGCAAAACGGATTTCAACCAAATTATTTTGAAAATGTCATGGAATATAAACGTGGCCTTATCAATAAAATGTATTTTGTGGATTGGATGAATTTGCCCGAAGTTGACCGCATGACGACGGTTGAGGTTATGCAACGTAGCCAAGAAGCACAACGCATTATGTCGCCAATGTTGTCACGGCTTCATTCGGAATTTTTGTCTCCGTTGATTAAGCGCACGCTTATGTTGGCTTTGGATAATGGCTTATTGCCACGCCCTCCAGTCGAGCTACAGGGCATGGATGTGTCGATTGAATACACATCGCCTATGTCTATAGCCCAGCGTGCAAACTCGTCACAGGCAGTGTTGCAGGGCTTAACAGTGATGGCTCAATTGGCGCAGTTTGACCCAGCCGTTGCCAAACGTATCAATGCCGATGCTATTGGCAAAGACCAAATGCTAAATACATACGCATGGCCAATTGCTTATATTCGTACTGACGAACAAGTAGAAGAAATGAATCAAGCAGAAGCCGAACAACAAAACGCAATGGTGCAAGCACAGCAAGCTGAAACGCTTTCTAAATCGGCTGGAAACGTAGCAGGAGCATATAAGGATTTACAAGGTGTCTAAGAAAAAAGTAACGCAAATTGATTATATTAAACTTTATAAAGAAACATTTGACACGCCCTCTGGAAAGCTTGTTCTCATAGATATGTGCAATCGCTTTCATATTCTTGGTGCTATACGAAAAAAAGACGATGTTGATGGCGATATGGAGTTCCGTGACGGACAAAGAAATGTTATGCTTTTTATCTTAGAAAAAATAAACTATGATTTAGATAAGTTTTTTAAACAACGTGAAGACAGTCAGATAGAGGTGCAATATGACAGATAATACAACGACGACCGATACGACCGAAGCTACAACCACAACGGCGACGGAAACCACACAGGCCACAACTTCCCCACGCGATCAGTTTATTCAATCACTTCCAGAGGAATTTCGCGCAGATCCTATCTTTGCCAATTTCGATGATTGGGGCGGTGTGGCCAAATCATACGCCAATGCAGCCAAATTGGTCGGTATGGATAAAAACCAAATATTGGCGATGCCAAAAGAAAACACACCAGAAGCCATGGCTCCTATTTGGGATAAACTTGGTCGCCCAGCAGATACCAAGGGCTATGACATCGAGCAATACAAAGAAGTGCTTCCGCCCGAAGTATTGGGTAAGTATGCCGACATTGCTCATAAGAATGGTGTGTCTAAATCGGCTTTTAACTCAATGATTTCCGAATTTGTCAATGAATCTGTTACTGGCCAAAAACTTATGGCAGAGCAACAAGAGCAACAAGTTGGACAATGGCAAGCAGAAGTTAAAAAAGAATTTGGCGCGGCCTATGACGATAAGCTTAATTTTGCTAAAAAAGCCGTAGAATCTTTTGGTTTGACCGATGTTATTAAAGAAAATCCATCCATGTTTGAGCATCCAGCTATTATCAAAGCGTTTGTTGCAATTGGCGAAAAAACGTCAGAAGGTATGGTTTTGGCTAACGGTTCTGTCAATCATGGAAAACTAGCTCCAGCAGAAGCGCAAATGGAGTTGGCTAAGTTTAATTCAGACCAAAACAATATAAACGCCATGTTGGATAAATCACATCCTCAACATGAATTTGTGATGAAAAAACGCTCTGACTTGTTTAAGTTCGCATATCCTGAATAGGTGTTGACAGGTTATTTAAAATAAATTATTATGGTTGCGTCGGGACAACTCCTCTTGGAATCCTGACGCAAAACAATTATCGGAATCCATCTGGTAGGGACAACTCCAAAGCGAATCCCGCAAAATCCTAGAAGGACAATTCTGGAAACAAACGTGATGTATGACATGGTGTCATTACATCGTTTTCATTTGTCTTTTTAGGAGAATAAAAATGTCTTTCACAAACCCAACAACCTCGTTTATTCAGGAGTACGGTTCTACTGTACAAATGATGGCGCAACAAACACAAAGCAAGTTGCGCGAAGCTGTCCGTGTTGAAAACGTAGCTGGCGAACGTCACTACTTTGAACTATACGGCGAAAATGGTGACATGAACCAAGTCACCACACGCTTTGAAGATATCAACCCAACAGACACTCTATTCGAGCGTCGCGCCGTTGATATGCTTGACTACGATTTTAGCCAATTCGTTGATTCGTTCGACAAACTAAAAATGTTGATTGACCCAACATCTTCAATCGTTCAAGCACAAGCCGCACAAATGAACCGCAAAGTTGACGATATCATCATTGCTTCATTGTATGCTGACATGAAAACTGGGAAAACTGGCTCTGGCACATCTGCCTTGACAGAAACAGTTGCTATCAACTCATGGGCTTACGGTACTGGATCTGGTAACGCTAACTTGACAATTTCCAAGTTGATCGAAGCCGCTGGTATTCTTGATAAGAATGACGTAGCAATGGAAGACCGTTACATCGTTATGGATCCTGTAAACCACTCGAAATTGCTTGCAACAGCAGAAGCCACAAGCTCTGACTTCATTACAAGCCGTTCTTTGGAAACAGGTAAAGTTGATGGTTTGGTTGGATTTAAGTTTATTAAATCTACACGCCTTCCAACCGATGGCTCTGGATACCGTCGTTGCTTTGCGTGGCACAAGTCAGGCATGGCACTAGGTATTGCTAAAAACCCAACATTTGATATTTCTCAACGTAAAGATAAGCGCGGCCAACCATGGCAAGCTTACCTATCACTTTCTATGGCTGGAACACGCCTTGAAAATGATAAAGTTGTCGAAATCAAGTGCTTGGCTTCTTAATCAATTTAACAATAGGAGAACTATATTATGGCCGTACTATATGCAGCAAACGCTGGAAACGTCTTTAACACAAACCCACCTGTAAAGTCCTCACCATCTGGACATGGTGGAGTTGTTCGTTCATTGACGGATACAGTGACATACGCAACCCAAACAACTTCTGACACCATTGTTATCGGTGGCGGTTATCTTCCAGTTGGCGCTCGCGTCCTCTTGGTTGAAATGACCACATCTGTAACGACTGGTTCAGCCACTCTTGCCCTTGGTATTACTGGCACAGTAGCCAAATACAAAGCGGCTGGAGCAATCACAACAGCTAACGTACCACAAGTATTTGGCCCTGCTGCCGCGCTTGATGTTCCGTTGACAGCACAAGAGCAATTGTTCTTGACGATTGCTGGCGCCTCTTTGCCAGCGTCTGGAACGCTTGTTGTTACTGTGTACTATGTAGTTGACTAGACCTCGCACCAAGGTCTAATCGTCGCGCAACCTGCGTAGTGGTTGGGTTTACTAGCTATAGTTCTTTTTTTATAAGGAATCAAAATGGCAAACAGTGTAGTACAAATTTGCAATATGGCTTTGGCTAAAGTTGGCTCCGAATCTTTTATTACATCATTGAATGATGATACCAAGGCGGCTCGCCATTTATCTATATTTTACGAACCAATAAGGGATAGCCTCATTCGCTCCCATCTTTGGCGCTTTGCTCGCAAGCAATATCAGCTTGCCTCTCTTGTCACCGAACCTTTGTTTAATGGTGGATATTATTTTCAAATGCCAACAGACTGTATTCGTGTTGTCGTTCCTGATGATGAGTATTTTTACAGCTATGGTCGCTGGAGTGTTGAGGGTGATAAAATATTAGCAGATACAAATGTTCTTAATATTGTTGGGCTTCAACGTGTCGAAGACCCCAATTTGTTTGACCCCATATTTTCAGAAGCTTTGGCCACACGCATAGCGCATGAGCTTTGCATACCATTAACAAATTCCGAAAGCTTGAAAGACGCATTAAAGGCAGATTCGCGTGAGCTTATCCTCCGTGCCGCACACGTTGGCGCAACCGAACAAGATAGCTCTAAATTTATTTCCGAAGTTCTAATTATGGCGCATAACTAATGGGACAAATGGTCAATGTTATTCAATCCGTTTTTAACCGTGGTGAGCTATCCCCACGCATTATTGGTCGTCTTGATTTGGATGCCTATTATAATGCTTTAAAATCTTCAACAAATTTTATTCCATTCCCCCAAGGGGCTATTACAAAGCGCAATGGCACATATTATGTTGCTGATGTTAAAGATAGTGCAGATCAAACAATTCTTATTCCATTTAGATTTTCTACTGTCCAAAACTATATCATTGAAGCTGGTGATTTATATTTTCGATTTTACCGCAATCGTGGTCAAGTTGAATCAGCCCCAAGTACGCCATACGAATTAACGACTCCATGGCCAGAAAGTGTTTTGAATGAACTTAAGTTTGTTCAATCTTATGACCGATTGTATGTGTTCCATAAAGATTATCAAACACGAGTGATTACAAGGACAGGCGATACGGCTTGGACTATAGCTAATTTGTCGTTTACAGATGGGCCATTCTTACCAACCAATGCCACAGCTATTACGCTAACACCGTCTGCTGCGACTGGCGCAATTACCGTTACGGCAAGTTCATCATTGTTTGTGGCTGGTGATGTTGGCCGTCAAATACGGATGAAGGTTGGCGCAAGTAATTGGGGTTATGCAACCATTACGGCCTTTACAAGCGCAACCGTTGTGAGCGCCACGGTAGTCAATACACTCACAACAACGGGTGCTACAACTTCATGGAACCTATCTTATTTTGGTGGAACGCTTGGTTGGCCATCCGTAGGAACTATATATGAGCAACGCTTTATCATGGCGAACACAGCATCTTATCCAGCAACATTGTTTGCATCTGAAACTGGTGCTTTTAGCGATAGCGTCAGTATGTCTCCGACAAACGCATCTGGAACTGTGGTTGATAGTAATGGCTTTGTTTATACAATTGGTGACGATCAGGTGAACGCTATTGAGTGGCTTTCTTCTGGGCGTATTTTAATGATTGGTACGAGCGGTGCGGAACACTCCATGACGGGAGGAACGGCATCGTCTTACGCGCCTGTGACCCCTAGCAACGTGACAATTAAACGTGAGACAAAGATAGGCTCTCGCTCTGGTGTTCGCGCTCACCGTGTCGGAAACGCCATTCTATACGCATCAAAGTCAGGGTTAAAAGTACGCGAGCTTAATTACGACTTTGGAATTGATAGCTATATAAGCCGCGATATTACAATATTTAATGACCATATTACACAGTCTGGAATTGTGGATTGCGATTTCCAAGATGAGCCAGACCCAACGCTTTGGTGTGTTAGAGAGGATGGAAAGCTTATTGGTTTTTCGTATGAGCGTGAGCAACAAGTCGAAGGATGGCACAAGCACACCATTGGTGGTGTTGATTCGGCGGTTAAGCGCGTTGCTTGTATCCCAAAACCAGATGGAAGCGGTGATGATTTGTGGATGATTGTATCGCGCACAATTGGCGGAAACACAGTACAAAGCATAGAATATATGACAGATTATTACAGTCCAGAAATATATGGAAAAGCGTCTTCATTCTTTGTTGATAGTGGATTAACGTATGACGGACGGTTTGATGCCACACTGACACCCGCTGCGACCACTGGAACTGGTATAGTTTTTACCGCTGGTTCATCCGTTTTTACTGCTGGTATGGTTGGCGATCAAATTAGGGCTGGCGCTGGCAGAGCTATTATTACAGGTTATTCAAGCGGAACTTCTGTTACGGCCACAATCACAGTGGCGTTTGCTTCGACTAGCGCTGTGGCGTCTGGTGACTGGAGTATAGCCACTAAGGATATTGTTGGCCTAACGCGCTTAAATGGTGAAACTGTAAGCGTTTGCGCAGATGGTTATTATGCTGGTGATAAAGTCGTTTCTGGCGGCGGATTCACATTGGATGATTACGCTAGTATTGTTCATGCTGGATTTGGCTATTCATCCGAGCTTAAGACTCTCCCAGTTGAATTAAAAAGCCTTGGAACAATTGCTGGGCGTACACGGCGCACGCACGAAGTTAATATATATTTAACCAATACAATTGGATTGCGGCTTGGGAATGAAGGTAATTCCGTGATTGAGGTCGTGCCGTTTGGGGGCGGTACTGAAAACCTAAATGAAGGCCCGTCTCTTTACAATGGTATATTGACCAGAGAGCCGCCGTTAGATTATGATAAAGAAGGTGTTCTTAACCTATCTCATATCTGGCCAACAAATATTACGGTAAACTACATTGCCCAAAAACTCACAATTAACGGTTAAACCCTTAAATGCTTGGAACTTGTCTAAATTTAAGCCGCATCCCATACAGTTTGAAGAAAAATTAGAAACCCAAAAGATATTTAGACATGGTTTTCCAGCACACCAAGCTATGTTTTATGAGGGTAAGAAGGCAGTATTGGCGTGTGGATTGATTGATATAAATGATGGTCAATACTACCTTTGGACACTATTCGGCAATAACATACGCCCAGCGCACTTAGTATTTGTTTTTAATTATTTGAATAATTACTTATCCTTATTGAAATATAGTTCAATTCATCATATAATACGAAAAGACTTTCCGAATAGTCGTCGAATGATGAAGTTGGCTGGATTTAGTTTTGTTCGTGACGAAGGGGATAATTTGGAACACTGGATAAAAATATAATGGCTACCGCACTTCCTTTTATTATGGCTGGAGTTTCTGTTGTGCAGGGTATCAAAGGATATCAGCAAAACAATGCAATGGCTAAGTCTGTATCACAGGCAGCCGCCGCAAATATAACCAATGAGCAAAACACGCTCGCTATCAAACAAAAGAATTTAAAGCGTCAGCAAGAGATAGAGATGGGCAAGGCAACCGTGGCCGCGGCTGGCTCTGGAGCTACGCTTGGTTCGTTTGATACGCTGTTTGAGGACAATACAAATCAGCAGCTTATGGACAGGCTAATGCTGGATTATGATAGCAAGCTGACGCAGGAAAACATCCGCTACAATGCTGCTGTGCAAAAAGCTGAATTTAAAAGCGCAGCTAAATCGTCGTTGATTTCTGGTGTTACTGGCGCTGCAAGTAGCTTATATCAAGCGCCTTCGGTTAAGAGTGCTGGTGCAGGAGCTGGTCAATCTGTAGGTAGGGCATTTAGCAAATCACCAACTGGGCCATACTTAAATTATGGCTCTAGTCTTTTAAGCGGATATTAACATGAAAATTCCACGTTACGAACAACAAGTCGGAGCGCCAAGTGCGCCACAATTTAGTCAAATTGCGGACGTTCGTACTAATAATTTGTCTGGATTGGCTGATACGCTTGAAGGCGTATATCAGGACAAATTAAAAGAACAAGAAGAATCGAAGAAAACTGCTATATTTCAAGCTGACACAAGCATTAAAATGGCTATGAGCAAGGCTATGTTTGATTTACAGGAGCGTATTAAAAATGGCGGATCCTATGCCAATGCCGAGGCTGAATATCAAAAAGCGCATGACGAAGCAATTAAACAATTCGGCGCAGCTTTTGATGTTGATGAATCTGGCAATACAAGGGCTCGTGCATTGGCAGAATATCAAGCCGATGGATTAAATAATATTTTGCGTATCCGCGAGTCTGCGTCGTCGCGTCGTCGGAGCGATGCTGCTAGTTCAGCTAATCTTCGTGTGGAGCAACTTTCAAATCAGCTTATTGGAGCGAGTGAGGAAGAAAAAGCAGTTATTCGTCAGCAAATTGTTGGAACAGTCGCCAGCGGTACTGCCGCGGTTGGAGGTAGTGGTAGTGAAAGCAAACTAAAGACTATGAAGGTTTTGCAATCTGCCGAGGATAAGGACTTGCAATTGTATATGCAAAATGCTGCTCTTGAAGGAAAATCATCGCTACCAGAAGTCGAAAAAAGATACAAAGAAGGACTCATTGACGTTGATACATATATCAGCCGTCGCAGCACAGCTATTAAGCAAGATAAAATAAATCCAATCGAAATGTCTATAGATCAAACAAAGTCTTTTGTTGAAACGGCTAAGCGTGCGGCTCGTAATGAATTAACACCAGAAGATTATGCGGATAAAAGCAATCCTATCGTTAAGTCTGTTATGGAAGATTTTGCGCCATACGATCCAGAAGAAGTTGGAAATGTAAGAATAGAGCTTGATTCAAGACTTTCTGCATTAGAGGGAATGACGGTAAAAAAAGCACCAACTGGAATATATAAGGTTCCAGAATGGGCAAAAACTAATGAGGGCGTCACTAAGGCCGTTGCTGATATACGGCAATTTCAAGATGATGTTATTGAAGCCAAGGCACGCGGAGCTTTTACTGGTAGGTCGCAAGGCACTTATTTAACTATGATTAAAAAGACAAACCAAATTCTTGGTGATATGAAACTAGCCATAGAGGAACCAGAAGCCACATGGTCGGAGCGCCTTAAATTTGGTGTTCAGCAACCAGAAAGATATGTGGCAGAATTAGCAAATAACATAACCAAGGATATTCCATTGCAAGGTATTCGTGACTGGGAAACTAAAACAGAGTTTCGTGACCAAGTAATGGAAAAGCTAGGAGCTTGGGAAAGCTCTGGAGATAGAGACAAGGATGAGGCTGTTATTAACGGCGTTGCAAAAACTGTTGCTCGTCAGATGGTGGAAGACGGATTTCCTCATTTGCGTGGTTCAGTACTTTTGAAAGAAGCAGATAGAGTTGTTGGCGATGGCGTTGACGCTAAAATAACGCCTGACAGGGCTATCAAAGTTAAAGACATTGATGCCGAATTAAAAGCAATTGACGATGAGCTTAATGCTCTTGGCGGTCCGTAATGGGTATGGAAGAGGACGTCAAGCGTGCCGAGCTTTTAAATCGTAGGCGCGAGCTTTTACTGCAAAAAAAAGAGCAGCTTCAAAAAACCGAAAATGTTTACAGGATGGACACGAACGAGCTTATCAAAGCTCCCGCCGGTCTGTCTGGAAACGAAATTATTTATCGCGACGATACTGAAAACAAGGGCAAGGAAAAAGGCCAGTTCTTTGGTATGCAAATGTTGCGAGGCGCATCTTCCATGTTTGCCTCATTGCCACAAGTTTATGGCACCGAAAGATTGATGGACGCGGAAGCGTACACACAAACCTACAACGATGATTTTGGATTTGGCGACATTGTTAATGCCGTAAATCCGTTTGGAAATGTTTTTAGCTCGCAAGCTTCCGTCGATAAGATTTTGGAAAACTTTGGCGTTGATCGCTCGGCAAGAGCTGGACGCATGGAAGAATACGCACAAAGCGGAAGAGACATTATTGACAAAAACAAAAAGTTTCTTGATGAGAGCGGTTTATCTAAAAAAGATACGGATGGTATTTTTTACGACATTGGTTCTGGCGTCGGTTCATTATTAACGGCCATCGGCATGACAATGGTTACAAAAAACCCTGTAGCAGCGACAGCCTTTTTTGGAGAGTTGCAAAAGACGAGCTTTTATCAAGAAGCTCGTGGCGCTGGCGTAGAACCAGAAAAAGCAAGATTGCTTTCTTATACTGCTGGTACATTGGAGTCTGGGCTTGAATATGTTGGTGGTAAAGTATTTCTGGACGCTGTTGCCAACAATAGCGCCGTTAAAAGAATAATTGTTCGTACTGCGAGTGAATCATTGCAAGAGGGCGCACAAACAGCGGCAGAAGAAGTTCTTGCCAGCGCATCTGGTGTTCGTGAAAAAAGCACCGAAGAAATACTTACAAGCATAGGATATTCAGCCCTTGTCGGAGCCATTGTTTCTGCTCCCGTAAACACTGCTGTCGATTATGTCGAAAGAAAGGCTATTGAAGCTGGCGTGAACAAACTGACGGCAGAGCAATACGCCAAACGCTTTGGCGAGGCGCTTCCAGAAATGTCCGATGAAATCGACGGTATGTTGCAAAACGAAGCCAAGGCATTGGATGGCGTTGATAGAAAAGAAGCTGCCAAGGTGATGGAGAC
>ERZ724509.596-NODE-596-length-15123-cov-3.011548_pt1 | contig 15123 bp, 22 predicted proteins | sample MGYA00376042_ERZ724509 | MGnify/ENA primary metagenome ERZ724509 (study PRJEB28724, sample SAMN07190887) | wastewater metagenome | isolation source: effluent of sewage treatment plant in Hong Hong | place: USA: Christiansburg, Virginia | collected 2016-03-01 ...
TGATGGTGGTCATGTCGTTAATGGGCGCCTATACTCAATACTAAGCAGCACTCCACAGTACAAGACAACATTGGATCAGTACGGTGTGCCCTCTCGTCACTTCACTGTGGTCTTCAATAGTTTTGTGATGATGCAGGTCTTCAATTTCTTTAACTGTCGTAAACTGTATGATGAGTTGAATGTGCTGGAAGGTCTCACCAAGAATTGGTTGTTCTTGCTTGTCGTTCTCCTCATAGTGTGTCTACAAATTGTTATTGTTACGTTCGGGTCTGTTGCGTTCTCCCTTTATAGCTACTACGGACTCACACTTACACAGTGGTTCATCTGCGTAATATTTCGACCTATGTAGATTGGCTTTGGTTCTGGAGGACTCGCAGTTTCGCTCCTCACCAAGCTCGTTCCGGAAACGGAGATGTGCATGGATCGTGTAGACTCCGAAGCATCAAACTGCCGTATCAACCGATCCTACCTATTAGCCTTACGCCCACGTGAAAAGCCTGAGGAAAAGAACTCAAGCTCTGAATCCGAGGAGTAGCAACAACCAGCAAAGAAATGAGACTTGATTGACGATATCATCCGATGCGCAGCTGACTGAAATCGCAAGGCGAGCAGCGACGGATCCCTCTGCGTGTGAATCTACTATCACTGAATTCCTTGACGATTGTTTCGTAGGGTTACTTCTATTCGTGTGGCCAAAGCGTTTCCTTCATACCTGAACGATTGCGCGATGAATGACTCGTTTTTCTCAGCTCCCTATCAGTTGGATTTCGGAACCTTATGTCGATGGTAGCGGCATTGTACAGCACGGGGAGATTGCCCATCAACATTGTTGCTCTCTTGCGGAAGTTTGTTGGTTGGAGCGTACAGCTTGGCACGCTCTCCACTAACTACGTAGAATCGTTGAGCTTGGGTAGCCTTCGGTAGTCTATTGGTCGTTGGCTGAGACCGCTGGTACCGATGAAACGATGAGCAGCACTGGTGATAGTTTCGCACTTTAATAGTATCTCGGGGGTGAGTGGCTACAGGCTATCTTCATGACGGCTTCGATCCTCCGATAGGCTTCGCCCATTATTGCGGTAGGCTATAATCCTTCGGCGTTGGACATGTTTGCGCTCGACTTCCATTTCAAACTTGAAGTCCCTTGGCTCAACCACCCTCATCCCTAAGGTTATTTTATTAGGTAGAGATTAATTTTGTAGCTGGAGGTCAAAAGCGCATTACAGTGCCACCCATTGATCTAATCTACCAGTAGCTATCGGAGGGAAGCTCTTTGTTCGTAGATTTCTGCATCTATCAATAATAAAGTTAAATTGAAGTGGTGATGGGAAACTGTGTGCCAAGTCAATGTCGGAAGTGTCTAGGAGGGAAGAGCGTGGACCAGAGTTCGTGTGGGAAGTATCTTCCTGGGCAGTTAGGTCTGGACAGTAGCCAAACTCTGAGAAGCAGCATCCATAGTTACGATTCATCGCAGGCAGGACAATATATCAATCTGCGTATCCTTGATATTGAACCCAACTTCTCAAGCTACTACAACAGTAGGGTACTTGGCTGAAACTCAGCAAACTTGACCTGAATGTTTATGTTCGATATTGTTCTGAGGTTAGCGTAGGCTCTATTAAGACCTTTGTCAATTGGATGGGAGACCAGTTAAAGCAAGAACTGAGGGGAGGTCAGCACCAACCAGCAATTGCGAACCCATATCTGAACTGTCAGTAAAGTTTAATCGTAAGTGCTAGACTAGGCAAATCAAGTCTGTTTAACTTAGCCGTGTACCCATTCTCCTCGAAGTTCCTTGCCATTGCTAAGCCTCAGTAACCCCATACCATGTTTTTGACCGTTGCTCCACTCGCCATCGTAAATACGACCGTCTCTCCAGATAAACTTCCCATGGCCTTGCTTCTTTCCTTGCTAGTAGCGGCCTTCATATCTATTACCGTCGGGCCACTTAAACACTCCGTAGCCATTCATCTTGCCTTCCACCCAATCTCCTTCGTAGCTTTTTCCATCGGCCCACATATAAGTCCCTTGAGAGGAGAACATGTTGTTGCTAAATTTTCCTTGATAGGTGCTCCCGTCGGGTTGTGTATACTTACCCGTTCCGTGTTTGAGCCCATTCAGCAGTTCTCCTTCATACCGTGCTCCTGTTTTCCAACTCTCGACCCCTCGACCGTTAGGCATATCTTTTTTCCACTCGCCATTATAGCGGTAGCCCACCTCGTCGTTTTCGAAGACTCCAGACCCTTCTGCCTGGTTGTTTTAAATCTCCCCCTAATAAAACGATCCATTTGTGTAGATGTAGCGTCCCTCTCCATACGCATGCCCATTCTTGAAAGTACCAAAGTACAAGGAAGAGTCTGGAAAGTACATCTTCCCAAAGCCATGCGGTTGTCCGTTCTTCCATTCTCCGACGTAAACGGTTCCTGATTGGTTCACCTCGTATGGTGGATGCAACATCCCCTTCTCATAAGAACGCCTTGGCACGAAACTTCCAAGCTTGACCATCCTGTCTCTTACGAAGACTGATGTTATTGGTGGTTCAGATGCCCTGCGAAACTTTGTGTCAATTTCCTCAACCGCCGATGTTATCTTCGAGCGCTACATGAGTCACCACCTACCGGAGACAGTACCATCGTTGGCTGAAGTGTTCCATTGTCGTAGTAAGCTCGCTGGATATTTTCGTCGGCGCAGCAACCGGGGGTTTGTCCCATTTCTTACTCGTATTATATAAACAGCTAGGCTTCACATATAGATCTCATCCACGTTCTTTAAAGCCTTAGCATTGACGGGTTGTGGAGTGTCCCTTGAGCTTTGTTGTCGGGACCCGTAAGCTGGCTTGCCGGCTATTGGCTGGTCGTTGAACTGTTGCAACTGTAATTGCGTCTGCGGATCAGGTGAGCCGACATAACGTTTTTGAAAGTCCTCTTTCGATAGTTTTGGGTACTTCTTGATGTACTCCTCATACTCCTTGGGCTTGAGACTGATAATGTTGAACTACTTCTACTGCTTGCGGTAGATGTCTTTTTCGTTGAGAGGGAGATGCACTCCAACGTCCCTTAAGGTGCTATCACCGACGCCAGAGAGTCGAGAACGTGCTAAACTCACAAAATTTCAACCTCTTTGCTGGGGCTATTCTAGGTACATTTGGGGTTTGTTCTGCTGCGGGGACTCAGGCCCTTGGTGAGGTTGCCCAGTGGAGTGGTATTGACTGTAACCTGGTTCCAGTGACTTACTAACATAGCCTGCTGGCTTGGGACTGTTCTGCAAGTGGTAAGGTTGTCGATGCGTCCCTCCAACCAGTTCAGGGTAGCGGCTGAATTGCAACGGTAAGTTTACTAGAGTTGATTGGCGAAGAAAGAGAGGGAATTGCTGACATGATGCGAATTGCTGAGTGGCATAGATAGCTACTATGTGGGGTTATTGAAGCGCGGTCTGCGATACTCGTAGGTGTACAGCCTTTCGTCCATGCAGCACAATAAACAACTTATAACTACGGATTGGAGGGTCAATTAAGAATTGGAAGCCGCTCGGTCAGCTGCTGGTTTGGCTTGTGTTCTTCTTCATAAGCTTGTTGACCTTCCGGCGACGACTGATACGATCATCGGTCTCGGGTGCAAACACATTCTGTATGAGCTCTTCTGCATTAAGGCTTGGTGGCTCGTCGTTTTGCTGCTGTTCCTCACTATTCTTATCCGACTTGCTGACTTTAGTTTAGAGGTCTTCCAATTCGTTTGCAGTTTAGGTCTTAACCTGCATGGCTTGCTGTCGCCCTGCATGCGCTGCGTTAATGAGCTCCGAACCTTGTTCCATGAGGCGCATACGGTTGCGCTGCTTCCTCGCTGCGAGCACTTTGTAAATGAGAAGTCCCAGTAGTACCAACGCAATGCAGGACAGTAGCACCACTACAACAATCTCGGTGAAGGACAGACCGCTCTCAGCCATTCCTAAATCGATCACGACCAGAAGGAAAATTATATATGCGCAGGCTTCGAACGTGTGCTTTTAATTTTCACCGAACCTGACAACAGATTAGCCTGGCTAGCGAACGTTGTTATACGAATTGTGTGTTATTTATTTAATGTTCGTGAGAGTTCGGCAATGTTTGTTTGGGCATACACCCAGACGATTCTTCAGTCACAATCCCTTTCAAGAGGAGTTCAACCTCAAGCTTAAGGAGAATCTGAAGATCATCAGGCTCTACAGGAAGTTCACAAAGTATTCCAGAAGCAGGGGTTACCCATTGAGAAAGCTTTTCGCATGCGTGATGCTGGTCGTACTGGGGATGCTGACTATCCCTGGGAACAAGATGGCCATGCAGTCGTAGCTGAAGACTCTGTAGTTCCAACTGTACTCAAGATTGTTAAGTAGGCGAGGAGAACATAATTGCGAGAATCTTCCTTGAAGTGAGAACATAGGAGGCAGCTAAAGAGTACGCAGAAAAGCTTTCGATGGGGTTGATAAGACTCTACCGTAACGGCATTTACAACGATGAGCTGACAATTCACGTTGTTCAGATGTTGCTGGATCTCACCAAGAGTCATCCTATGAGCTCCGAGCTGTACTGTAAGATGTTTGGGTTCTTGGCGGTGATAGTGGGTCAGCACACCAGCAATCACAAGGATATGCTCTTAAATAAACAACTGCAACAACTCATGCAGGCTATAGTTCGGCAGTATCTCGAATTCCGCGCTGGCTACGACATGACGGAACTCGATAGGGTGTTCTTGCCGAACAATGTCGGGTATTTCATATCCGTCCTACAGTACCTTTTGGTGTACTCTGAGGATACCTCTGAAGTTATCGGCCAGGCTGTCAAATTCGCTCAGCTTTAAGGTCCCTTCGGCCGAGAGATGCTGGATAATCTCTTCTTCTTAAAGTAACTGATAGGGAAGCTGGCTATGAAGCACTATGGCGTGCTACAATTATTTATGACAGTCACCAACAAACCCGATGGTTGTGATCAACTACACCGCCTACACATCCTGGAGAACCTTCAGAAACATGCGCTCAATACAGCAACAGAAAAGACAATTGGGGAGCTTGTACTACGCTGCTCCAAATAGAAGTGATAGATATCAGTTGACTTGGACGGTTGTCACTCGCTCGGTTGCAGCTACTCCTACAGTATTGTTGCCATAGCCGGAACCTGTTCGGGAGCATTCTACACAGGAGGTTCTCCGGTGTCTGTAGGCTCAGATGCTTGAACAGACCCAGCAACGGGCACAACCGGCTCAGCTGCTAACTTGAGTAATTCCACATATTCATTTTTAAAACCCACTTCCAAAACTTTAAGCTAACTGAGGAAGAATCTTATCTCGCTTCGGCCTCGTTCTCCTTTCTGTCTGAAATGCTCTGCGAGTGGACCGACAAATAGATCGACAGTTTCACGCATCACCTCTCTAATAATATCCTCAGTCATGTGGTCCTGTAGGATTTCTAACATCTGTTTGTAGGCTGACGCAATCGAAACAGTTTGTGGGATGGGACAAGGCTGTCCAGAGATTTAGGCTTTCATCAGATTCGTTATTTAGTGGTTGGTCTTGCCTCGAATTAATCCCGACAGTCTTTTGGCAATCTCTGCACTGTGTTGGTTGAGAGCACGTTTTGCCTGTTCAAGCTTATCACTACTCAACGGCGCTACGAATACTCCAATGAGTTGCAGACAACTCCACGAAAGACAGAGATGCCTTGCCGTGATGATCTTGGCTTTAATTTTATCAAGTTTTAAGGCACCTCCGCACACAACCATGTCATAGCTGACTGTATTGTATACCTCCACAACTTCGGCGATCTTTGTGAGCACTTGCTCCTTGAGTTCAGGGTAGAGATCTTGTATCTTCAGATACTCTTCGAGAATCTCAACGAATGTAAGGAAGCATACGTTCACTCGATAGTGTTTCTTCCCTACGATTATGGCGTTTTTCAGAAGTTTGAAATCCACTCCTCGGTAGGAAGTTAGGTCCGAGCGCTTGCGATTTTGAGCAAGAATGCTCATTTCCCTCCGCGACCTATCACCACTAACGCCGAAGAGAGAGTCATTGAGCATACTACAGTTTTGCTGTTCCTTTCCCTCGCCGTAGAGAATGTAGTAGATGACTGGCATATAGTTGAAAGGAATGTTGCTGGCTGCAACCCATGTCTCGTCCTTTAAGGATTGCCGCAGCTATTCATTGACAATGATTCTGTGGATCTTTTCGATGAAGTTGCTTTGGAACTGTGATTTGGCCTGTTTGAGGCGGTTAAGGCAAGAAGTTAAATGCTCTTTTTCTCGTTCGACATACTCGCTTGCATGACAGTAATCCAGCAGAAACAGTTTACTATCCAGCAGTGGCCGAAGAGATTCCTACCAAAATAACAGGGGTCCTATATAGCTGTGAAATTCGACCAGCTGGCAATCACTTGCAAGCCTCTTCTTAGCGATTAGAGCAAACGTGGAATCCATCACAAAGTCCAACAGAGCCTGCATGAATTTGGTCATTTCCACAAACAGCTGTGGCTACTCGATTCCCATTTTATAGATCTCCTGCATATACTCGCTGACAAGCCCCACCAACCTTACTAATACAGACCGTAAACACTGATGGTAAGTCTCGACGAGTCGACCATAGTACACCATGCTCACCTTATCAGCGTTCTACTCCAAAGATGCCAATGGAGCCTTCAGCTGGGATTCTTCCTTTGATGAAGTTGTACCCTCCAACTCTGAGAGGATAGACCGACGATCCTTCTGCCTGTCTCCTAATGCTCCTGCTAGCACTACATTCAGCTCTCCGATAAATGATTTATGAAAGTTTTGAAGTTCAGTCATGAAGGAACGCCAATCGGCTGCAACCTCACTGACTTCAATCGAGCCACTGACCTGCTCTAGAATACGACTGAGGTCTTTCTAAACAGCAGGCTAGTTCAATGGAGGTAGATGGACGAGTGGACCATCAATCCTCGATTCCCCCAAGAGCACAGTTTAATTGATGAACTCTTCGCCATCGGAGGTGTTTGGGCAGGGTATCTATCTCATACGTTGACCGATATCCACAGCCAGCGGGACGTTTAAGTAAGCAATCACCTTTCCAAATATATTCTTGCTGATGCTTGAACCTGCTTTCCCCGCACGTTCACTAAGCTGAGCTGTTATCTGCGCATACGATTTGAGTTATCGGATTGACTTGAAGGTTTAGTTAAGCTGTCCAACGCTGTCCACCTCCATCTTCTCATGTGCCTTGATCTGCCGAATGAGTTTTAGCACATGCAGCACTTTCTTCCTATTTTCGCTGGTAATTTGTTTTTGCTTTATCGATAGTACTCGGTCAGCGCACATGTCCCTCACCTTCTTGATGCTTCTACGTGCCTGCCCAAGTATTGAAATGTTCACTGCCACGGCTTTCTAGAGGTACTCGATGTTCTCAAGCATATTGAAAAAGTCTGCGAACCGGGTATTGATCTGCTTGAACAAACACACCTCCACAGTATCCAGGAAGTCATTGAGCCGTTCTTGTTAGCGTCTAACCTCGGCCTTGCTGTTAAGCTTTCCCAAGTATACTCCTGATTGCTCGGAGAAGAATGAGCGAGGGATGTGTGAAGTTGATTCCTCTACGTTCTTCAACTATTCCTTCGGCCTGCGTTTTACTTTCTTACTCATATGCCTCTTGAGTTGACCAATCCCTTCGCCGACATCCGAGATGTACCCGCTAAAATCTCTCTCAGTGATATTATCGCGGGACGTCGATAAGGTGGCTGGCTGCTCCTTGTTCCATCCCCAGAGTGACTTGAAGTAACCACCGATTCCAGAGTTTTCGGCCTTCTCAGCTAGCATCCCAATGAGGGTTTGGGAGGAGGATAGCTGTAATTCCACGTTTTGCTTGCTCATACAAAACAGTTTATATAGCAATTACAGTAAAGGAATAACGAGGAAGTCAGGGGCGTTTTGTCACTTTTTCCACCAGTTCGGATAGAATTTGATGGACGGCTGCAGCATCGAACTATTCGTCGGCTAGGGCACGGTCCAATTAACGCAGTGGAGTGGTGTTCAGTGTATTTATGTTTTAACTGTGAGCCTCTGGTAGGAAACTCTTCAAGTCTTCTGCTCTGATCTGCAGGATACTGAGACCCTCAGAGTACAAGGATAGGTCACATGGCTTTACTGTTGTGTTCACAGATGTCTCTGGTTTACGTTGGCACTCAACGAGTTGCCGACACAGCTTCTTCAGCATGCTCCGGAACGAGAAGAGCTCGGACTAAAGCTTCTTGGATTGAAGCTTTAGCTGCTCCGCACGCTTGGTTTATCGGTCGATGTCCACCTTCTCCTTCTGAGACTTTCTTTCGAATTCTCGCCGTTCCTTTTCCAACGCATCCTCTAACTTTTAGTTCTTTTCTTTAAGTATCTTCACAAGCGAATCCTTCCGTTCCAGTTCGGCTTTAGTTTTGCGCAACTGCGAGTTAAACTAGTCTTCGAGCATTTGTGTGTGGCTGGCGTCCTGCTGCGATTCCTTCATGAATGTCTCCGAACAAGCCTACTTTTCCTTTAGCAGTCGAATTATGCCGTCCTTCTTGGTGACCTCTTGTTTGTATTGCTTAGCTCGTTCGTCTATAATTCGCTTGAGTTCGGCGTTCTACCTCTCGAGTACCCGCATACCATCCATTTTTTCCTTGTTCTCACGGTATGCTTGTTCCCTCCTTTGGTATTCCTTCAGTGCCTTCTTACATTTATTATGCTCCTACTTCTACTCGTCCAGCTGCATCTGGAGCTGTTTATGCTTTCCTTCAAGCTCCTTCAGATCTTTCTTTAAGGTGGCTTGGTATTACTTTTTCCTGGCTACATCCTCCCGAAATTCGTCTCGCTATCTGCGTAACACTTCCAATTCATTTCGGGCGAGCGATACTTCGTTTCGTAATTGTTACTGCTCCACCACTACTGACTCTTGTAGGTTTCGAATGGCAGACTATTCACGGTCGCTCCGAGTTCTCTTTTCCAGTTCTTTTAGTCTGTTGGTAAGCTCTTGGTTAATTTTATTGGCAGAATCCATGTCATGTTCAAGCTTCTTTGATCTTGCCTCAAATGTAGCAAGCCTCTACTCAGCGATTTTGACTCGTTACTCGGCCTGGCCTTTCTGAAGCGTTGCTCGCTATACTAAGAGTGAGCTGCTGAGTTGCTTGATCTCAACTTCTGCTTCTTCTGCCCTTCGATCAGGATCCACTCTCGGTTTGAGTTTAGTGGCAGAATTTGCTGCATGGTTTTTGGACTCTATCCTTGTTTTGTTGAGTTTTCTGTCTTCTTCGGCTATGAACTTCGATTTCAATTCCTGCAGCTCTCTTCCGAACTCAGATTTCTCCTCTTTCAATCTTGCAATTATTGATTCCTTGTGGATGAGGTTAGAAAAGCTCTCCACGAGACGTTCTGCGAGTTGTACACAATCTGAATCTTGCTTTTTAAGCTGTTTCTAAAATGCACCTATGACCTCCCCTGCAAACCGTTCCTTGATGGCTTTACATCGAAGTTCATGAAGTTTTCTGCGAACCTCATATGAATCTTTGACTGCTTCAAACTCACTTTTAGTGCTGCTGACTTCTTTCGCGAGACTATCCACTTTGAAGATAAATGAAGCCTCAAGTTCTTGCTTCTCCTCCGCATACTTCTTGGCGAGCTATTGTTTCTTCTTTGCCGTCTCGATCTTGCTATTCTTAGAAGCAAGCTCGTTCTGAAGTGTAGTGAGATCGGTGCGGAGGTTAGTAAGATCAACCTCCTTGGCTTTTAGACTAGCAAGAATACTCAGATTCTCTGCTCGTAGAGCAGCCAAAGAAGATTCGTACTGTGTCTTCTGCTGCTATAATTTGGATTTCTCCTTCCGAAGATTTTCCAAAGCACCCTCAAGGATGCTTACTCTATCCATTAGTAGCTGCTTGTCGCGAACTGCCGAATCTTTGAGTTCGCTTTCGCGCTCGAGTAACTCTCGAAAGTCGACTCGGCTCTCCTCAGCTTTCCAAATGCTTTTCTCAATCTGAGTCTTGGCTTCAATTTCTTCCGCTAAGTCCTTCTTGACGCTTGAAATATCCTCTTCTGCGCGTTTGAGAGCGAGAGTTAGTTAGCTATTCAGCTGACGAAGTTCGGCATTTTACTGGGATTGGTTGCCTTGACTTCTCAGTAAATCCTCCTTCTCGTCCTGCAGCAGCTTGTACAGGTTGTGGAGGTGCTCATGTTTGTTTCGCTATTCGACCGCACGAGTGAGTTCTGATTCCAACTGCTGTTTCAGTTGTTCTGCGTGGCTCCGGTTGCTATGACTTTCAGCTGAGATAGTCATTAGCCGGTTGGCAATCTGGAGATAATCTTCCCTAGTGGTTAGCATTTCCGCCTTTACTCGATCGACTTTCTGTTGGAGCTCTGAATTAGCTCGCTGGAGGTTCCGATTTTCTTCCAAAAGTTTCCTATCAGGCATATTCAGCTTGGCTTCCAATTTTTATGAGGTGCTGCTTGCTCGATGCAGCCGCTCCGTGAGTTGTTTACGTTCATCATCTAACTGTTGTAGCTTTTCCTTGAGTACGTTGTTGTTTTGGGTGAGTTCTAATGTGCTGTTGATCAACTTCATGTTCTGCTCCTTTAACACAGCATTCTCCTGCTCATACCGCTCAACGAATACCATCGATTTGAGCTATTTTGGTGCTGAACGAATCTGCTGTTTCTCTCTTTCGAGCTCTCTACGATCCTCCTTCACTTTCTGCTCGAGTAGGATATGACCTTCCAGCTTCCTTCGAAGCCTATCGATTATCTCCTGGTACTTCTACTTGGTCATGCGTTCACAAGGGTCATTGGGGAGAGGAAGTACATAGATGCACTCCTAAAGCTTCGAACGAATTTACCGTTCTTCGGTCACATTCAGTACGAGGTTGTACTCTAGTATCGCTTCAACGTCCTTTTCCCGAACGTCAGCAACTGATGTCTCGCAGAGTTTCTCAATCTGTTCGAATAGGCGTAGGCTCGTGGCTGATAGTGACTGTTCCAGTTATAGCTGCATTCCTTGCAGCAGCCTTCCTGCTATTTCCAGTGTCAGCTTGACGGACTGTTTAGCCTGTTGCTCTTCGGCAGCTATCTCCCTCTTACGCTTCTGTAGGATTTAATGCAGGTCTTCTCTCTTCCTCTCTGTGGATTCTTCTATTGCCTTCTGCGGGGCTTTCTTCGCAGTCTGCTTTTCGAGGCTTGGGTGCGATGTGCTGACACTCAACCCCACCCTCATATTTAAATTGTAAACGACTCCGATAAGTTTGTATCGTATGATCAGTGACTGAATAGCTTCAGCTTGACTTAGAGTGCAATCAACAGCGGGAAGAAGCAGATGAACACGCTATGCACCAGATAGTTGTTAAAGAAGATACTATGACGTCCTGCGAAGGCCACCACGAGGAAGTTCAGTGTAAAGAAAAGAAGGAAACCTAAAAGTGTGATCCTTTTGTCGAAGACTTGCAGTGCTATGATGTCGCTGATAACGAGAAACGTCGCTATCTTGATCTTTTGAAGTTGTTTGAGTCCCACAGGATAGTATCTCTCCATTAGCTTACCAATATGATGGTGTAAGAACCGCTCCGTGACGAGATTGATCTTCTCCAACAGTTCATGCAGGTTACTGGCATTCCACCAATCATCAAAGAACCTGCGGTCCTTAAGCTTGGTGAGTTCGGCCAACGGCGCATACGTATTTTCAAAGATAGTGTAGATCAGCGATAGGTTCAGGTAGAAGATTGGTGGGATGAGATGGAAGAACAGTTCACAAAAGCTCATCGAACCGCTATCCGCTAACACTGGATCAATGAACTCGACAATGATGATGCAGTTTGCGAATAGACACACCAAAATCAAGAGAGATTTCTTCACGACATAGTGCACGATTATCCTTCGATGTGGCAGTCTGCTTTCGGCGAATCCATCGTACACCAGACACGGGCTGAAGAAGAAGTTGAGTTTGTCACCGAGTGTTGCTGGCTTTTATCCGGAATTGAAGTAGCTGAAGATCTTTGCAGCGAATCCCCAGCATAGCCCTGCCACGAATGCCCTGTCACTGTAGTACATGCGGTTGTTGCTCATGATGAAGTGTCCAGTGTACAGGTAGCAGCACAGTAGCACTGCCTGAACGATCGGCGAGCGAACCAACCTTTGAGGAAGCATCAGCATGGCTATTCCCACCACAGCGAACACCACTAAACTGATACAGTCCCACACCATATTAGTCTCGAAGAGTTTGAGTACCTCATCCTAACACAGAATGCCCTTGACAATGTAGTTGCGAAACGGGTACACCACAATGAAGAATATGCTCATCACATAGCAGAGGTTGAAGTAGCCGTGGAACACTGATCTCTTCAGCTAGGAGTTGTTGTATGGCCGGACCATCTCAAACCACGAAACAATGATCTCGTGGTGCTACCCGCTGTGCTTTCTGATGGGTCTGACTGGTGAGGGGGAATCCTAGTTCATTGCAAACTATTTCGAATATGGATGATACCAGCATATCGGGTGGTTATTCAGGGAATCATGGGGTGATCAATCGAACTGTGGGTATCGTAAAGGCATCTCGGCTTGTACGAGGGGTCGGCCAACTGGAATCTGGCGAGAATGGTCTGCCTCGACATCATAGACCTGTGCGTAATGTTGCTGAGCTGGTTGAGAGATGGGATATTGAGGTGCATTTTGCCATTCCACATTCGCAGCTCGCTGCTGATTTGCTGACATTGCTTGGAGCCTCGCGATTTCACTTTGGTGGTAGGCAATGAGTTCGTGAATGTTTTGAGTCGGCGGGTTCAGTGGCATTCTCATCGAGTTCCTTCGGTTCTGCAGCAGAATGTTAAGTTCTCTGCTGCGCTTGACATGCCCAATAGTGAACCAAATTGCGGCGACGCCACCAATGATGAAGCCCCAGTACGCCCATGCTCTGTCTCGTTCCTTGCGATTTTGCTTTTCCTCTTCATCGATGATATCAACCTCATCCTAAATTACTTCGGTGCTGTCGCCTCGCTTGCTCTTCTCGAGCATGTCATGGGTTTCCTTCATCTCTTCAGGGGAGAAAGCTGGGTAGACGAAGGATGGTTGACCATTTTGTGCTGGCACCCCATGCATTGAGTGAGGAACCTGCTGAGGATGAACCTATTAGTTAGGTACACGATCATGCTTGGGATGGCCAGCAATCCCAACCATGCAAAGCAGTGCAACGAGAAGCAGCTTGTTCATTAATGGTTCGTGATGGAGATTATTATTATAGGTACTTCTGACCAAGATGCCTGAATGAGTTCGTAAATGATAATTGATGTGCCGATCCGCTAAGTTGAAAATAAGCTATCGATTGTTCGCTTTGTTGAGTTACCTTCGCTTGTTAGAGCAATTATTATGCAGAGTACTACTGCAAAGAGCCAAAACGTTCTTCGAGAGTTTTACAGGCAAACATAAACCCGTTTAGATGCCCAAAAAGGTGCTTCTTCCACCTTCCTTATATCCAAATCCATGACATTTATCAGGAAATATTGCATTCGAAGCTCGAGCTGTCCTTGAGAGCCTTATCAAATTTACAACAGAACAGACCATTAACTGCCAAAAGGCTCCTATCCTTCCAAGTTCAGGAGAGCAATATGCCTACTTTCATTCTGATCGAACCACTTTTGTGGTTCGAGGGAATTATTGACAATTATATGGGGTTATTTAGAGGGTGACCCCAACTCAGGACTAATTTGCAGAAAAGGACGACTGCAGGCAATGCTCCAAACTTTCCGACGGTAGATGCTCCCTCCCCAGCAGCAGCTTTCTCTGTACTGTCATACTGTTTATGCCCTTGCCGCCAGGAGCATATGCTCGCTCACTCCTAGGTTACCTCTGATGCCCATCAACTCACCTGCCCAATATCGTTTTTGAGCAGAATATCGATGTGAGCGTAGTCAGAGGTTGTGAGAAACCTTTGCAGTGAGGCACCGATATGCTTGTTTCGGAATAGTACAATGTCCAACGTCTCGGCATAACTCTCGAACTCCTGCCCGCTAATGGTCAGCTGCTTCCAGTACTTTTCGCTGTAGTCGATAAACACTCGTAGGTTGCTTACAACTGGGAGGGTGGCTATCGCTGATACCAAGTGCAAGTACCAAACCTCCGCAGAAGCCTATGATTAGGCCTGCAAAGCTATTCTTCCCTTCAAAAATTTGAGTCTTGAATAGACCATCACCTATACCTGACTTCGGTGCCTTTGCGAGTGAGCTCTTTGGCTTCCAACGCAGCGATGTTGAAGCAACCGGCTAGCCTCACACACATCTGGTTATCGTAGTACAGCAGCCGGTAGGGAGTCAGCACAAAGTACTTCTCACTGTAGGACAGGTTCCGGGTCTTCTTCTTCAAAACACCCGAGTGAAGGACTTTGAAGGTTTCGTAGTAGTTCAGTTACTTGGGTCGATTGTACTGTTCGAACATTTCAAGGAAGCTATAAGATGATGGGCGTGGAGAGGTGGGTTACAGCGTTGACGCCACCTCCAGGCAGCTTTCTTCCTCGAGACCAAGGAGGTCCTCTGAGACAACTAATTCGTTATCCATCAAAGAACTATTATAGATAAAAGGAAAGCAGCGCACGGTTGGTTGGTTTGTGAGATTCGCAAATAAGACTTAAGGCTATGCGCGAGGTCAACAGGGTATATTAATCGGGAAAGTTCGGTAACTCTTGTGGTTCGAGAAACTTTGCTTGCAAGATCCTTGGAGGTGGGAAGTGCAGCACCTTGAGCCGTATCCAACTTCGAATACAACTTGAATCAGTCGACGAAGCTAAATTCTCAGTGTTGCGCTCTCATAGTGGATGCCCGTTGATAATGACAAAACGACCTCGTTCCACATCTGTTCGAGGATCCTTCGTTGAGGCATGCTTATTCTTGAAGTTGCCTGAAAGGCACTCGGGAAAGAACATTTGTTGCTTTAAATTCCTTTTGGAATTTGCATCCACTATTTTTAAAAATGGAAAAAGCTGTGCTCTGTCTTTTTGTGGGTACCTCCAACTGTTATGTAGTGCTGCTGCCCATCTACTGTGACTTTACTTTGGCCGTATCGGGATCTGAAACTCTCATCAGATGGAAAGGCAGCATACAACCTCAAGGAGCTCCTCCAATATGAAGAGTGGGTAA
>ERZ724509.599-NODE-599-length-15098-cov-34.131357_pt1 | contig 15098 bp, 12 predicted proteins | sample MGYA00376042_ERZ724509 | MGnify/ENA primary metagenome ERZ724509 (study PRJEB28724, sample SAMN07190887) | wastewater metagenome | isolation source: effluent of sewage treatment plant in Hong Hong | place: USA: Christiansburg, Virginia | collected 2016-03-01 ...
CGGCGTCACGGAAGGCGGTGAATGTCTCGGTGCTCATGAGCTCCAGGCCGTCGACGCAGCACACGCTGAGGCGCCCGGCGCGCACCTTGGCGACGTCGACGGCGATCTGCACGCGCTGGGCCGTGTTGAGGCGATCGAACGGCACGCCGCCGCGGAAGATCTCGCCGTCGCGCACCTCCAGGCCCGGGATAGGCAGCGAGGCAAGCAGGCTGGTGCGGTAGACGTCGATGGCTTCGAGTGCCGTGGTCTGGCGCTCGGCGTCGGCCTGCAGGTCGGCCAGCTGCTCGGTCATCGTCTTGATGGTGTCGAGCGTAGCCTGGCGGCGTCCGGCGGCGTCGCGGTTGGCGCGGATGGCAGCCAGGGCCTGGCCGATCGGCGCGGCAGCGTCTGCTCGGTCGTCGCGAGCCTTGCTGGCTGCTGCCTGCGCGCGATTCTCAATGCCGACGAATCGAACCCGCTCGGCCTCCATGCGCTGGCGCACAGACTCGACCTCGGCTCGCATGCTTTCAAGCGCGGCCTCGTGCTCGCCGCGCATTTTGGCCAGCTGCTTCTCGATCTTGCCCAGCATGCTGTCGCGGGTGCTGTCCAGCGCTGCCAGCTGTGCCATCAGCTCGTCCTCGCTGCCGTCGATACCGGCTGGCGCTGCCGGCATGGCGGCTCGCAGCTGGTTGATGGTGGCGTCCTTTTCCCTCACGGCGCGGTTCGTGCCGGTGCGGTCTTCGTAGACCTGCTGGCGCACGGCGGCGATGGTCTGCAGGGCATGCACGCCAGGCTGTGCCGTCACCTCGACGCCCGAGATCGTGGCCAGCGTCTCGACGTCGGCTTCGAGCGGCATCGACTCCAGCAGCACGCGGGCGCGGTCGGTCGGCTTGGCCAACAGGAAGTCGACCGGGTTGACGGACATCAGGTCCACCAGCGCGGCCAGGGCGGCGGCCGGCTTCGCGCTGGTCTTGCCGTCGGCGGCCTTGACCGATCGTGTCGTGCCGGCGGCCGTGACTCGGGCGCTGATGGATCCGCCGTTGTCGAGCACCAGCACCACCTCGCCCTTGTCAGCACCTGAGCGCAGCAGGGTGGCATCCTGACCCTTGCCGAGTGCGGCCTTGATGGCTTCCAGTACGCTGGTCTTGCCGAGCCCGTTGGCGCCGCCGATGGTGACGAACTGGCCAGCCTCGAATTCGAGGTGGTCGATACCGAGGATGTTGGAGATCTTGACGTGATTGATTTGCATGATGGTCTTGTGTGGTTACAGGGCGTTGTTTTCGAGCTGGCGCATTGCCCAGCCAGGCATTTCCAGCGCACGCACCTCGTGGTCTGAAAAGCTAGGCCATTGATCCAGTCGCTTGGCGGCCACCAGGCGAGTGAATAGTTTGCGGGCGATGCGTCGCCCGAGCTCGATCTGCTCGGTGGTGGCGTAGTAGATGCCGATCGCATAGGGCGCGCTGGTCTCGACGGCCACGAACACCCAGAACGGCGGCGCCTCACCGAAGGCGGCCTTCATGACGTCGAAGTACCAGGGCGGCTGCAGGTAGTAGCTGAAGTTGAACGTGGCGCGCCCGAACCCTGCCGGGCTGGCATCGTCGCAGCTCTTGAGATCGACGGCCATGCCGCTGAGGTAGTCGAACCTGCATTTGATGTGCTCGCCAGTCTCGGGGTCGACGGCGTGCACCGACTGCTCGGCGCGGCCGCCGGTAAACAGCGTGCGGGCGATCGGATGACGGCGCACGGCGTCGCGCACAGCCAAGGCCGTGGCGTACTGCTCAGGCTTCAGCAGTTCCTTGCCGGTGTTGGCGATTTCGAAGTCACGCCACCAGGCGATGGCATCCATGGTGTCGGCGCTCGGCTTCTTGGCGTTGACTTGGCGGTCAGTCGGCCGGCGTGGCGCGTCTTCTGGCACGCTGACGTATTCGGTGGGAAACAGGTCCGGCTCCAGCACGGCGCTGTGAATCGCCGACCCAAGTAGCTTGGACGCGGTCTGCTCCTCGCCCATCTCGCGATCCGGGTTGCGCTTGGCGTGCCACCAGTGCAGCGGGCTCTGTGCGAACAGCGCAAGATCCGACTTCGAGGTGCCGGGCCCGCCGTGGTACTCGGCATTGGTCTGCTCGACGAAGCCGGGCTGAACTGTCGTCAGAATGCCGCCTCCGGTGAGTGTTTGAATGGTCATGTAGTTCCCGCTTGGGTGTTGATTGCGCAATTCTGCTCTATAACCACCTGACGGCGCAACGCGTCTTCACCCGATTTGCATCTATGCCGCCAGCATTCACGATAGGCCGGCGCTATCGCAGAGAATCCGTCGCGGCGACATTGAAAATAGCTACACTCCGGCACCATGAGCTTCAAAACCGAATTCGATGCCCGTATCGACGCAATCGACACACGGGCCAAGGCCGCCGGCACCAGCCTGACGGAACTGTGCCGGCGCGCCGGCGTGGCACGCAGTACGCCCGACCGCTGGCGTAAGGTGACGCCGAAAACCGTTGAGATCGTCACCGAGCTGGAATCAAAGCTGGTCGAGATCGAGGCGCAGCGAGCCAAACAGGCCGCAAGCGAGTAATCGAAAACCGCCTGGCTCTGCCGGGCTATTCCCTGCCGCATTCCAGTTGCGCGGCGGGGTGGAGAGATACATGCGATTCGGATCAGTGTGCAGCGGCATCGAAGCTGCATCGGTTGCTTGGGGTTCACTCGGATGGCGCGCTGCCTGGCTTGCCGAGATCGAGAAGTTTCCCAGCGCTGTACTTGCTCACCACTACCCCGATGTCCCCAACTTGGGCGACATGACCAAACTGCCAGAGCGCATCCGCTCTGGAGAAATCGAGGCGCCGGACGTGTTCTGCGGCGGCACGCCTTGTCAGGCGTTCAGCGTGGCCGGCATGCGCCGAAGCCTGGACGACGCCCGCGGCAACCTGTCGCTCACCTTCTGCACCATCGCTGATGAAATCGACTCAATACGATCTGTTCGAGGCGAGAAGCCATGCATCGTCTTCTGGGAAAACGTCCCCGGAGTGCTCAGCACCAAAGACAACGCCTTTGGCTGCTTTCTGGCCGGCCTTGCCGGCGAAGAGCTTCCATTACTCCCGCCAGGGGGTAAGTGGACAAACGCAGGTGCTGTGTTTGGTCCCGCGCGAACAGTCGCGTGGCGGGTCACTGATGCCCAATATTTCGGAGTGGCCCAACGACGCCGTCGTGTGTTCGTTGTCGCAAGGGCTCGAACGGGGTTCGATCCCTGTGCGGTACTTTTTGAGTTCGACGGCGTGCGCAGGGATACTGCGCCGAGCAGAGAAGCGGGGCAAGGCGCTGCCGACGTCTCTGGAGCAGGCGCTACGTTCGGTTGCCAAGGAATAGGCGCCTACGCCACCAGCGCCACCAGCGCCACCAGCGCCACGTTACTCAAGACTGGGCAGGACTTGGGGCCTGGGTGTGAGGCGTTGGTGAGTGCGTATGGCGGTAACAACACTAATGGCCCCATCGACGTAGCGACCGCACGCAATGCATGCGCCAGCGCCAGCGGGCGGATGGACTTCGAGTCGGAAACGTTCCTGGTGCAGGCCGCCGAGTGCATCACCGGCGCCATCACCCACACCCTGAAGGCGGACGGGTTTGATGCATCGGAGGATGGGACGGGGCGGGGGACGCCGATGGTCGCCGCGCTTCCCTTCGACACCACCCAAATCACCAGCGCCACGAACCGCTGCCAGCCCAAGGCGGGCGACCCATGCCACCCGCTGGCGGCGGGGGCACATGCGCCGGCCATCGCGTTCAAGACCAACCAGACCGGCGCGAACGGCGCCAACTTGAGCGAGGAGCGCACGCATTCGCTGAGTAGTCAGGAGCAGGCGCCGACTATTGCGTTCAGCGCCAAAGATTACGGCGCCGACGCCGGCCCACTAGCGCCGACGCTGCGTAGCATGGGGCATGACGGTAGTCATGCGAATGGGGGTGGGCAGGTGGCGGTGTGTTTCACCGACATGCGTGGTGATGAGCGTGGCTCCGGTATCAAGGTGACTGGTGACGTGTCAAACACGCTGCACTGCGCCAAAGGGTTGAGCGAGCAGCAGGCGGTGGCATTCCAAGAGCGAGGCCGTGATGACGGCCGATCGCTTGAGATCGGCGGTGACGTTGCCTACGCGCTGACGGCGCCGAATGGTGGTGGCAGAGCGCAGGAGCGCAACGTGCTGTCGCCGACCATGCAAGTCCGCCGCCTCACCCCCATGGAGTGCTGCCGCCTGCAAGGCTTCCCTGATGACTACCTGAGCCAGGTCACGTGGCGCGGCAAATGCCCGCCGCCAGACGGGCCGATGTATAAGGCGCTCGGCAACAGTTGGGCTGTGCCGAACGTAGCTTGGATTGGCCGCCGCATCGTGGCTGAGCTGGAGCGCGGCGATGAGGCTTGATCCAGCCAGATACCCGGCGCTGCCCGTGGCACAACCTGTATCGCTGCGCGACTACCAGGAGTCGCTGGTGGCCGACGTCCGCGCGGCATTTGCTGCCGGGCAATCCTGCCCCCTGCTGGTGGCTCCCACCGGCGCCGGCAAGTGCCTGGCGCGAGGCACACCCGTGCTGATGTTCGACGGCACCATCAGGCCCGTCGAAAGCATTGTCGTCGGCGATCTGCTGATGGGCCCAGATAGCGCGCCGCGCCGGGTCGAGTCACTGGCTCGCGGTCGAGAAGCTATGTATCGAGTTACTCCTACCAAGGGTGATTCATATGTTGTGAACGAAAGCCACATACTTAGCCTGAAAATAACACGCATGGGCTGCAAGTTTGTGAGTGGGCCTAATGGTGAGAAATACAGTCCTGGCGACATTGTTAATATTTGTTTGACGGACTACTTGCGCGCATCAAAAACATTCAAGCATGTTGCAAAAGGCTGGCGCTCGCCAGTTAATTTTCAGCCATCGTCAGCTCACCTTAAGATTCCGGCTTACATACTTGGCGCATGGCTTGGTGACGGCACAACAGGAAAGCTGTCGTTCACAACTGGCGACGATGAGATGCTGGATGAACTGAAGCTGTACGCCGAGTGCGTCGGGATGCGGCTGACTATTGAGGAAAATTCCCCAGGATCTGTCGTTGCGCACATGGTAAGCGATGGACGTCGATATGGTCGCGGCGGCTCCCCTATCGGAAACGCCTTGCGCGAAGCTGGCGTTTTCCGTGAGAAGCGTGTGCCTCATTCTTACAAAGTAGCATCGAGGTACGTCCGGCTCCAATTACTGGCTGGCGTACTTGACACGGATGGGTACTACGACGGCAAGGGTTATTCTCTTACGCTGAAGTCAGAGTTATTACTGGACGATATTCTGTTTGTTGCCAGGTCACTTGGGTTTGCGTGCTACAAAAAGAAAATCAGCAAGACATGCACCAATAATGGGGTTGAGGGTGAATATTACGCCTGCCACATAAATGGTGGCATAGATGAGATCCCGTGCAGGCTTCCTCGCAAGAAAGCAGGTCCGCGCCGTCAGAAGAAAAATGTTCTAGTTCACGGAATCGGCGTGGAGCTAGTTGGTATTGGCGATTATTTTGGATTCGAGATTTCAGGTAATGACAGGCTGTTTTTGCTGGGCGACTTCACGGTAACCCATAACACCGTCATGTTCAGCTACATCGCGCGCAACGCCGCCAATCTCGGGCGGCGCGTTCTGATCCTGGCGCACCGCGACACCCTCATCAAACAGTCGAGCGCAAAGCTGCGTGATTACGGCGTCGAGCACGGCGTGATCATGGCTGGCTTCACTCCGCAGCATCACTGCCGTGTGCAGGTGGCCAGCGTGCAGACAATCGTGCGGCGTCTGGACAAGCTGCCGTATGCATTCGACCTGGTGGTGATCGACGAGGCCCACCTGAGTGCGGCGAAGTCCTACATCACCATCGTCGAAAAGCTGCGCGAGAAAAATCCCAAGATGAAGCTGCTGGGTGTCACCGGGTCACCGGTGCGTCTCGACGGCAAAGGCCTGGGGCGGCACGCCGGAGGCCTGTTCGATGTGCTGCTGCAGGGCCTGGGCCCGCGCGACCTGATCGACCAGGCTTACCTGGTGCAGCCGACGGTGTACGCACCAGCCGAGCAGATCGACTTGTCGCAGGTGAAGAAGGTAGGCGGCGACTACGAAAGCGGCGCGCTGGCCGAAGTCATGGACAAGCCGCGCATCACAGGCAGCGCGATCGATGCCTGGCGCAAGCACTGCCCGGGCGTTCCTGCTGTGGCGTGGTGCGCCAACGTGGCTCACGCCCAGCACGTGGCAGCCGAGTTCTCAGCCGCCGGCATCCCTGCGCTGGCGTTGTCCGGAGACGACGACGGCGCTGAGCGCGAGAGGGCGCTGGCTGGCCTGGCAAATGGCTCCGTCAAGGTCATCACGTTCGCCATGCTGCTGGTCGAAGGCGTCGACTGCCCGGCGATCGGCGCCGTCATCATGCTGCGCCCGACCATGAGCCTGTCGAGCTACCTGCAGGTGATCGGCCGCGGCCTGCGCACGATCTATGCACCAGGTATGCCGATCGCCACCGTAGAGCAGCGGCGCGCCGCCATCCTGGCTGGGCCGAAAGGTCCCAAGTGCTTCGTGCTAGATCATGCTGGCCTGACGTTCAAACACGGCTTCGCTGACGACGACACGCGCGAGTGGAGCTTGGACGGCGTCACCAAGAAGAAGGGCAAGAAGAAGGTCGTCGAAGAAGGTCCACCGGTGGCGCAGTGCCCGAAGTGCTACCACGTGCACGTCAAGGCACCGGTGTGCCCGGCCTGCGGCCACGCCTACGAGGCGCGCGGCGGGTCACCCGAGCACGTCGACGGCGAGCTCGCCGAGATCACGCCCGAGATGCGGGTGGCCATGGCCGCGGCACGCAAGACCGAGATCAAGAAGGCCAAGACCCTGGAAGACCTGCTGCGCATCGAGAAGGAGCGTGGTCATAAGCCTGGGTGGGCGAAGCACGTGCATGAAGCCAAGGCGCGAGTGCGCGAAAAGTACCGCCGGCCCGAGCCGCCGCTGTCGGTCTACGAAAACGATTTCAGCCGGTAACGGCATCAACCGCCTACGGGCAAGAAAGACGATATGGCAAGCCTCAATCACTGTTCGTTCATTGGTAATCTCGGGCGAGACCCGGAGACGCGCTTCTTCTCAAATGGTGACAAGATCACCAACGCCAGCATTGCGTGCACGGAAAGCTGGAAGGACAAAACAAGCGGCGAGAAGAAGGAGCGCACCGAGTGGGTGAACTTGGTGTTCACCGGCGGGCTGGCTGACGTGGCTGAAAAGTACCTGCGCAAGGGTAGCCAGATCCACGTGTCAGGAAAATTCACCACACGCAAGTGGCAGGACAAGGAGGGCGTCGACCGATACTCGACCGAGATCCGTGTCGGCGACATGGTGATATTGAGTAAGGCGCCCGGCCAGCAGGACCAGGGCGGGGGGCAGCCGGCGACTACGTCGCAGCGCCCGGCATCAGCACCGGCAGCACAGCAGCGTCCGGCGCAGCGTGGTGGTGCGGTACCGGCACAGAATGATATGGACGATGACATACCATTTATTTTTGCTGAATACCGCGCTGACACGCCGACAGGCTTGGCTCGCCGCATGAGCCGGTACTTCGCTCGCTGAGATAGATGATGAAGACCTGCTTCAAGTGCGATGAGTCCAAGCCTTTATCTGAGTTCTATGCTCATAAAGCGATGGCCGATGGCCATTTGAATAAGTGCAAGGCTTGCACGAAGCGCGACGTGTGGGAGCATAGGCGTATCAACGGAGAAAAAATCCGTGAATACGATCGAGGCAGGTCAAGTAAACCGCATCGTCTTGCTATAAATAAAGCAACGACTGCCGCTTACCGAGAAAAATACCCCGAGCGATACGCCGCAAATCAGGCTGTCGCAAACTCTCTAAAGTCTGGTTTGCTGCAAAAAATACCATGCTGGGTATGTGGCAAGTCACGCGTTGAAGCACATCACCCTGACTATTCGTCGCCTTTATCGGTGGTTTGGTTGTGTGCACTGCATCACAAAGAAATTCACCTCGCATACCCTGACGACCACTACCACAAACACTCATCATGACCCGCAAATACAACCACTACTTCCGCCCTATCCCGCCCGGCGTCACAGCGATCGACCTGTATCGGTTCGCCGAGATGTTCGAGATCACCGACTCGTCGCTGTTTCACGCCGTCAAGAAGATCGTGGCAGCCGGCAAGCGCGGCAGCAAGACCGTCGAGCAGGACGTGCAGGAAGCCATCGACTCGCTGCAGCGCTGGCAGGAAATGCGCCGCGAGGAAACTCCCGCACAAAAAACAACGCCCGAACGTGACAAAGCACCTGCAGAGTGTGGCGTCTGTGCGGCAAGCAACGCAAGCGACCCTCTGCCGGTGACTTACACGGTGAACCACCCGCAGTTCGGCCAGTTGGTGATCAGCCAGCCCTGGCGAGGATGGGGGCCTGAGCCGTACGGGTTCCAGGTTCCGCACCCGCTACCCAAAGACTACCCGCCTGACATGGGCGTCAAAATCCGTACAGCTGGCGGGATCGAGGTCTCGTCGACATTCGGTGACTGCAGTTGGGCGTGGGAAGGTAACGACACCGACATCGTTGCATTCATGCCGATCCCTGCCGCCAGCAAGCCGAAGACGTTCATGTTCAAGAGTGTCGAGCTGCGCCCATCACCCGGCCGAACGTGCGAGGGTTGCGCCGTTCCCGGCATCGGAAACTGCGACCACGCGAACGACGAGGCGAGGAAAGCTGGCGCCATCAGTTCGCCTGGTGCTTGCGGCTACCAGCGGCTGATCTATGTCCGCGCCTGAGTCAACCAACCAGCGAAGCATCTGGCTGGCGGCCGCCGCGCTTGCTGGCACCGTGCTGTTCAGGTGCAACAGTGGCAAGGCCTGGCTGAGCGGCGGCGGGAAACCGCAACGCATGGCCGACGGCACCGTGCTGCTGCCTGGTGGCCGGCCCGTTGCGCTGGGCCTGGCGCTGACCAACGGCGACCCCGTCGTCGGCCAATCTGACCTGATCGGATGGCACACCATCACCGTCACGCCAGACATGGTCGGATGCCGCGTCGCCGTCATCGTCGGCTTGGAGTGCAAGCGCGAGACGGGCGGGCGAACCAGCCAGGACCAGCAGAACTTCGTGACGCAGATCACGAACGCCGGCGGTATAGCTGGTGTCGCCAACACTCCAGCCGTTGCGCAGGCACTTATTCGAGACTGGCGACCGAGGAAGGCGGCGTAGACTCGATTCCCCCGGTCTCGTGCCGGGATTTTTCACGCGCGGGCCGGCGGCCACCGACGCCCGGCCTACACCGGGCAGCCCGCGCACCTTTTCCTGTAGGGGAAGCATTTGCAACAGTACGACAACATCACACTCGACGTAGCCGAACAGGCACTGCGGGCCGTGTCTCCGGACATGCCGCGCAAAGAGTGGGCGCGCATGGCGCTGGCGATGTACGACGAATTCGGTGACGCAGCGTTTGATGCCTGGGATCGCTGGAGCCAGGGCGGCGCGACTTATGACCCGAAGGCGGCGAAGACCACATGGCGGTCATGCTCGCGCGCCAGCGGCGCAACCCGTGTCGGTGTGGCGGCTGTCATCTGGGCGGCGCAGCAGACAGGCTGGACGCTGCCATCGCGAGGCACGCCGCGCGCAGAGGACGTGGCCAAGATGGCCGCCGAGCGAGCCAGGCGCGATCGTGAGCGGGCAGAGCGTCGCGCGGCACAGGACGCAGCCGCAGCTGAGGACCACGCCGCCGCCGCCGATCTGGCGCAGAAGATCTGGGCAGCCGGTCAGCCAGCACCGGCCGACCACCCGTACCTGGTGCGCAAGGGTATAGGCCCTGAAGGCCTGCGCGTCGGCGAGTGGCAGGCTGACTTCACCACCGACGACGGCGAGGTGATTCAGCGGCGCGTGCCTGGTGCGCTGCTGGTGCCGATCTGGTCTGGGCCTGGCCGGCTGTCAAGCCTGCAGGGCATTTTCCCCAGCGACGAAAACAGGCTGCACCGCGACAGAGACTACCTGCGCGACGGCCGCAAGCAGGGCTGCTACACGGTGGTCGGCAAGATCACGGCAGACACCCACACCGTCATCATCTGCGAGGGCTACGCCACCGGCTGGAGCCTGCACGCGGCGATGGGTTGGCCTGTGGTGGTGGCGTTCGATGCCGGCAACCTTGAGCCGGTCGCCATGGCGCTGCGGGCGAAGCTGGGCGGCTGCCGCATCATCATCGGCGCCGACAATGACCAGTGGGGAAAGCCAGGCGTCAACCCCGGCATCGAGGCTGCCGAAAAGGCGGCGAAGGCTGTCGCCGGCGTGGTGGTGGTGCCTGAGTTCGACCCGACCGAGCCTGGCGCCGGCGAGCCGACCGACTGGAACGACATGGCCGCAGCCAGCGGCATCGAGGCGGTGCGCGAGCAGATCGAGCTGGCGCTGGCTCCGCCCGTGGCTGCGCCGCCGATCGCGCCAGGCGAGGTGCCCACGCTGCCGCCGCCACCTCTCCCGACACCCGGCGAGGAGCCGGACATGGAGCACAACGGCTACTTCACCGTGCTCGGCTATGACCACGACACCTACTACCTGTTTCAGCACGAGCGCCGCCAGATCTCGCGCTACACGAAGGGCGACTTCGGCAAGTCAGGTCTGATCGAGCTGGCGCCCATCAACTGGTGGGAGACCTATTTCCCCAGCAAGCAAGGCATGGACGCCGCGGCGGCCATGAACTGGCTGATACGCGTTGCGGGACGAAAGGGCATCTACGACATCAGCCGCATTCGCGGGCGCGGGGCCTGGGTGGACGATGGCCGCATGGTCTACCACCACGGCGGCAGCCTGACGGTGGATGGCCACGGCGTCGACGTGACGCGCATCGTCAGCCGCTACGTCTACGAGCTCGATCGGCCGCTTCCAGATCCAGCTGCCGAGCCGATGACCAGCGACGAAGGCGAGATGATCCTGGACCTGTCGGCGAAGTTCAGGTGGTCGAAGCCTGGCAGTGCCGCCCTGGCCGCCGGCTGGGCCGCCCTGGCGCCGCTGTGTGGTGCCTTGAGGTGGCGCCCGCACATCTGGTTGGCTGGCGGGCCTGGCTCAGGCAAGTCGACGGTGCTGAACGACTTCCTGTATTTCCTGACCGGTGACCTGGCGCTGTTCGCGCAAGGCAACAGCACAGAGGCCGGCATCCGGCAGAGCCTGCGCGCCGACGCCAGGCCGGTGCTGTACGACGAGTCCGAGCAGAACACCGAGCAGGAGCGTCAGCGCGTGCAGAGCATCATTGCCTTGATCCGGCAGAGCTCGACCGAGTCACACGCGCGCACGCTGAAGGGCAGCGCCAGCGGCGAGGCCATGGGGTTTCACATCCGCAGCATGTTCTGCCTGGCCAGCATTCAGGTTGGCCTACGCAACCAGGCCGACACCGAGCGCATCGCCGTGCTGAGCATCAGACCCAAGCACGAGGACAAGGACCCGGCCGAGACCTGGGCCGTGCTGTCGAAGTCACTGGCTGCCCTGCGCGCCGACAAGGAATTGCCTGCCAGGCTGCTGCGCCGATCGATCGACCTGCTGCCGATCACTCTGCAGAACATCACCGTGTTCTGCCGGGCCGCGAGTGAGCGCTTTGGCTCAGTGCGCGACGGCGACCAATACGGCACCCTGCTGGCCGGCGCGTGGTCGCTGCAGTCCACCGAGGTGGCCAGTCACTCCGAGGCGCTGGAGTGGATCGACCGCTATGACTGGAGCGAGCACCGCGACCAGGCCGACGGCGACACCAGCGAAGACGCGCTGGCTGCCCTGTTGGAGCGTCGCGTTCGTGTCAGCGGCAGCATCGAGGCAACCGTCTACGAGCTGATTCGCGAGGCGCGCAACATGCCGAACAATGGCCTGGACATCGGGCAGTCAGTGGCTGATGCCACGTTGACGCGCCACGGCATCCGCGTCGCCGGCGAGTGGCTGGTGTTCTCGAACAAGTCGCTGGGTGTTCAGGAGCTCATGCGCGGCACGCCGTACGAGCAGGACATGCGCGGCCTGCTGCTGCGCATCAAGGGCGCAGACCGCAACAACAACAACCCGATGTCGTTCAACGGAAGCGCAACAAAGGTTGTGCGAGTACCGTTGTCGCGAGTGACCGGGCAGCAGCGCGATCTCGACCCGTTCTGAAGCGTAGGCGGTACATAGCGACACGCTCGCGCAGTTCGCGCGTGCAGGTGTCGCCGACCGCGGCGCTGGTGCAGCGCTGGCGATGCTCGGCACCGCTCACCGTGCGCACGACGACATCACGCGTCGATGGGTCGAACCTGATCGACTCGACGGCGTCGTAGAAAATCGTGATCTCGTTGATCTTCACCCACATGCGTCATTTTTACCGATTGCGGTCTAGCCAGGCATGAAAAAAGCCCCACTAGGGGGCTTTGTTGCTTTCGGGAACCTGGTGTCAGATGGCGCAGACGCCGCCGACGCAGGCCAGTTCTTGCGAGCTGGTGGTCTGGTCATCACGCTCGACGAAGGCATCCCAGTCGATCATGCCCGGGTATTTGGACATGAAGGCGTAGTACTCGGCTTCGGTGATTTCCTGGAACGGCGCTTGGCGGTAGCTGCCGTTGTCGAACGGCAGGAAACTCACGCCGCACACTTCATCGAAGTGCTTGTAGACCCATGCGCCAACTTCGAGCCACTCGTCGTCTTTGACGTAGATGGTGATCGACGGCTTGTGCTCGCACCAGTGGCGCTGGAACATCAGCCAGTGCTCCAATTGCTGCAGCGCGGTGCGGTCCTTGCGCATAACGGCGCCGGCCGGGCTCTGGATGGCAAACGAGAAGATGGTTTCTGTCTCGGGCTTCGAGACGCTGGGCTCCCAAGCAATACCCTGGTCCTTCAAGAACTGCGTCAGCGGGTCCTTGTTGTCCTGGCGGTAAGTGCGGATGTAGTAGGGCGAGTAGCGCGGCGCCAGTCCGCCTGTGCCGGCGTCGGTGAGCTGCGCCACAGTGCCGCTGGGCTTGTTGCAGGTAATGGCCACCGACACGTTGATGCCGAAGATGGCCGCCCACTTCGTGGCGATGGCGCGGGCATGGTCACGCAGTTCTTGCAGCCAGGCTTCCGACTGTTCACTCACCGTGTTGAGAACCGGATGATCCATCACACCGGTGATCGACACGCCGAGCAAGCGCTCCTCCTCGGCGTTCTTTCGGAACTCGGGATCGACGTCCTTGAAGTCGGTGAGCGTCGACTGATAGACGCCGAGAATCGTGCAGCGTTCGATCTTGCGTTTGAGATCATCGAGCGTGTCGCCGGCGCGAGCCACAGCTTCGGACAGATTGCACAACCCGTTGTCGGGCAGGATCACTTCACTGCAGGGGTTGCAACCGTATGACACGTCGGCGCTGCGCCGCCCCCACCTGGACGCCTGCTTCTGAGCGGCCTGGCGGTTGAAGATACCGCGCTCCCCGGACTTCGACTTCACCAGCGAGAGCCACTCCTCCATGAACACTTCGGCTTCTGGGCGCTCGGTGTAGACGGCTGAGTTGTTGGCCAGCGAGCGGTGGTTGCTCTTTTCCCACCAGGCGCCTGACTTGGCATCACGCATGCGCCGGTCGCTGAGGTTGCTCAACGAGATCAATGCCGATCGCCGGACACCACCCACCACCACGATGTCGGCAATCATGCAGCAGATGTCATGCACCTCGATCGATGTCAGCTTGCGTCCGGCGGCATCACGGAACACGCCGACCGTGAAGTCGAACAGGCGCATCAGTGGCTCCGGCCCGCTGGCGCGGCCACCGAACACCTTCAGCCTGGCGCCGCGCAGCCGAACCTTGCTGTAGTCGATTTTCGGTGCGGTGCCTCGGTACAGGTGCGTGATCAGGTGGTAATAGGCGCTGGCCCAACCTTCCTTGCTGTCTTTCACGACGATCACGTCGTCGGTGTTGACGATGGTGTCCGGGACAGTCGGCAGGTGGGCAATCTCTTGGCGTTCGCAGCTGAAGCCGACGCCGGTGCCATGCATCAGCACCAGCAGCATGTCGCTGAACTTGCGCTTCTTGTTGATGGCGACATAGCAGCAGTTGTAGGCGGCCAGGTTGTTGCGCTTCACTGCCTCGCCGGCGGTCATCACCAGGCGCATGGACGGCATAGATTCAAGATCCCGCGTGCCGTCATGCAAGCCGGCCTCGACGCGGGTCCAGTCGTAGAGCGCCTGCGGGTAGTGCTCGGCGACATGCTGGTGAGCGAAGTCATAGAACCGTTCGACTGTCTCGGGCCACGACTCTCGCCGCTGCTTGTCGTCGATGTAGCGGGCGTATTTGCTCTTGGCGATGTAGCCCTGTTGCGGTGTCTGGAATGTGTGGGCAGGTGCAGTGGTTGACGACATAGTCTCGCAGTCGAAAAGCCCCGCGGTGGCGGGGCTGGGTTGGTGATTCGTTGAGTGTGGGGACACGACTGATTCAGGGCATCAGCCTCCCGATTTCGCTGGCCAGCGTGGCGTCTTGGTCGACCTTGCCGATCAGGCGCAGGAACCCGATGTAAGACATCATCCCGCGGCGGCCATTGCAGTCGAGACAGGCGATCAGCAGGTTGCTGCTTTCGTTGCCGCCGCCCTCTGACACCGTGTGAATGTGGTCCAGCGTGGCCTGGTGGCGCATCAAGGGCTTGTCGCAGTAGTGGCACGGCGCCACCCTGCGGCCATTCCACAGCACGTCCAGCTGGTGGGCGCGCTCCCCGGGTAGCCACGGTTTGGTGGGGCGGCAGGACATGGCTATGACGCCCGGCAGGGATAGGCGGCCATCAAGGCCTTGATAAGCAGAGGCGCCGCGGCGTCGCTCGGACCGCGCGCGGCCGAAAGTCCGCGGCTGGCCACGCCGAGCGTGTAGCCGAGCGTCGTGCCTCGCGGGATGCAGATAAGGAATCCCTGCCCGGCATCAGCCAGGCCGGCCACATAGCCGACCATCTCGATGAACTCTGCGCCTTGACCGAGGCTGAGTTTGTAGGACACCTCGCCGGCGGTCTTGAATTGCGCGCTGGCGGCGCCGGATGCCAGCAGGATGATGGCGGCGACGACTGCCTTGGCGGCGTTCACGACAGCACCCCAATGGTCGCACGCAGGGCGGCCGGAACTGCCACGTAGGCCAGCGACACCAGGGC
>ERZ724509.600-NODE-600-length-15075-cov-9.320573_pt1 | contig 15075 bp, 14 predicted proteins | sample MGYA00376042_ERZ724509 | MGnify/ENA primary metagenome ERZ724509 (study PRJEB28724, sample SAMN07190887) | wastewater metagenome | isolation source: effluent of sewage treatment plant in Hong Hong | place: USA: Christiansburg, Virginia | collected 2016-03-01 ...
CAGACCCGCGCCGATGTAGGGGCGAATCAGGCTATTGACTTCCATACTGCGCCATTGCAGTGTCAACGTGGCGGGCAATGCCTTCACTGTGCCGATTTTGCCTACGCCGCCAATCGCATTCGCGCCCGTAATGTCGTGCGAGAACGGCAAGGCCACGGGCAAATCAACCGAGAAATGGTCGGTCAGCATATACGTGATGCCGCCCGAAATTTGCGCCGCGTTGCTCACCGCAATTTGCGTACTGGGCAGGGAGGGGGTTGTCAAATCACCGCTGGATACATTGGGGCGCAGAATCGTTCCGCCCGCCCGCACCATCCACGAACCCGCCACCTGCGCTTGTGCCACCGAACCCACGGTTAATGCCGCCAAAGCGGTTGAAACCCAAAGAAGTTTATTCATGATGTCGCTCCCAAAATTACAACCAACCTGCTTTAGCCAGTTGGATATTGATAGCCTGCCCAATCAGCTTGTGCAGCGCGGGGGTGGGGTGGAAGTTGTCGGCATAGCCGTAGCTTTGCCACCAGTTCGCCGATGTTTCCCCCACGGGAATGTTGGCCGACAAGTTCGCCGTATTGCACGCGGCAACGGTGGCGGGTAGGTTCAAGGTGGCGGTTCCCAAGCTATCCGTTCCCCCTGTGACTTTGGGGCAGGCAGGGGTGGTGACGTTGGTCAGGTTGTATTGCGCGGGGTTGTTGGTGACGCGCGTTCCTTCGGCGTAGAGGTCAAAAAGTTGGACATTCGTCCCCGCCAACCCTTGCGCCAAAGCAGTGTTGTACGCCAGCAGCCAAGAACGGGCAGCGGCTTGGGTTGCATCGCGCTTGGCGGTTCCCGATGTGGCCTCGACTTGCGCCAAAATCGCGGCAAAACGGGGGGTGGTTGTGACATCTGGCACATTCACCACCACCACTTTAGTCACACCTTTAGCCACAATGTGGGTGCGTACCGATGCTGCCAGTGCCTGCGCAGCGGCTTGCGCATAGGCTGCGGCTGCGGTTGCCATGCTGGTGGTGGTGGGAGTTGTTCCCAGCAAGGTGCTAACGGTCGCAGCGGGCAGCAAAGTGCCGAGCAAATTGCTGTAATTGCTTACGCCAGTCGCAGTTCCGGCACGCAGATACGTACCAATCAAATCCGCCATGTCGTTACCACCACCGTCCACCATCACTACATCGGTGGCTGCCAATGTGGGGGCAGCGGTGGCGATTTGGTACAAAATCGACAAGGGACTGCTATTGCTGGGCGATGTGCTGTTGGTCAAATTGTTCACGCGCGAACCCGCCACGGCGTAGTTGGTGCAAGTCGATTGGGTCGAGAAAGTAGCCGTTGTAGAGGTGGCAGTCGTGGTACTGTAGTTAAAGAACGAACACAGTTTGCCCACGCCCATATTGGTGGCTACCAGTTCGGGGAACACCATGAAGGAGGTCGTGGGGTCGGAGCTTTGTATCGTCACTTTGTGGCCGAAGCTGCCGCTATCCATCAGACTATCGCCAAATACCTTAAAAGAAGGGGCGATGGTTTTCGGGGTGGTATCCGCACCGTCACTCGCACCGCCGCAGCCAGCTAGAAAGACGGCACAACCCGCTGCAATCGCAGTGAGCGTTGTGCGTTTCGCCAAATTCCATTGTTTCATCCGATGTTCTCCTTTAGTTAGAGTAGTGAGAGACAACATCATTAACGGTAAACTCACCCTTTTCAATAGGTGTTTCACTGGTGTTTAACGGGCGTTTTATGCGGAATCTGCTGGCATTCGATACGGGAACGGAATGGATGTCCATTGCGGTACAAAAAAATACCCAACAATGGCACTACCAAGGCGAGGGCGTGGCACGCTCATCGGCGGAACTTATCCCCCGCATTCTGGATTTATTGCAGCAAGCTGATTTGCCGCTGCGTGATGTAGAGGCGATTTGCTTCGGCAACGGCCCCGGCTCGTTCACAGGGCTGCGCACGGCGTGTTCGGTGGCGCAGGGCTTGGCATTGGGCGCGGATATTCCGGTTTTGCCCATTGATTCGCTGCTGGCGGTGGCGGAAGAAGCACGTTTTAATGCGTTCGCCGATCAAACCGATCAAACCGACCTCACCCTGACCGCGATTTTGGATGCACGGATGGACGAACGTTACGTCGGAATCTACACGTTTCACGCCGGAATCTGGACGGTTTTGGAAGCGCCCCGCCTCATCAAACCCGATGCGTTCACGCCGTTACCGCACGCGAAAATCGTGGGCAATATCGCACCCGCGACGGTTTCGGCTTTGCCCACGGCAGCGGCGATGCTGCGGCTGGCCGATCAAATGCTGGCGCAGGGTCTGGCGGTGGCGGCAGAACACGCCCAGCCCCTCTATATTCGGGATAAAGTCGCCCAAACCACGGCGGAACGCCTTGCCGCCAAACATCATGCAAGCACGCTTTGAACCGCTGCAACCCGCTTTACTGGAGGCGGTGATAGCGGTAGAACAACAAGCACATCCCCACCCGTGGGAGCGTCGGCATTTTGAAGACGCGCTCCAAGTCGGCAACCAAGCCCAAGTGCTGTGCGTGGGCGAGGGCGATGCGTGTCGGGTACTGGGTTATTTCATCGCCATGCAGGTGTTGGACGAAGTGCATTTATTAAACATCACCGTAGCACCCGATTACCAAGGCCAAGGCTGGGCGCGGGTGATGCTGGATGGTTTGCGTTTATGGGCGATCAATCACCAAGCGCAGACCCTGTGGCTGGAAGTGCGCCAAAGCAATACCCGCGCCCAGAGCGTCTATGCCGCGCACGGTTTTGTCGAAGTGGGCAGACGCAAAAACTATTACCCCGCCGCGCACAATGAGCGGGAAAATGCCATCGTCATGAAGGCCGACCTATGATGACCGCGCTGACTTTGGATACCCGTCAACGCGCCATGCTCAAAGAAATGGGCATCCCTATCTGGTTGCCTGTTCCAGTACCCGTTCCGGCTGCGGAGGAAAAAGCCAAGCCCGTCACCAAGCCGCGTCCTCCTTCCGTCCCTGCTCCCGCAACGCCCACCGCTGCGCCACCCGAACCCGTGCGCGTGGACTTTGCCGATGCCGTGCTGCCCCATCAGCAAGCCGATTGGTTCATCGTGAGCGATGCACTCGACCCGCCCCATAGCCCCGACATCCAGTCCACAATCCAGCTACTGGACAACCTCTTGAAAGCCGCCGGAATCAGCCGTTCCGAATCAGGAGCCAAAGGCGCGTATTTGAGCAACGCAGCGCAATACCGCACCTCGAACAGCGTCAAACCGAATCCACAAGAATTGGAACACTGCCGCCAATGGGTCGCCCGTGAAATCGCTGCCGTGCGCCCACGCATCATCGTGGCAATGGGGACGTTTGCGATTCAATTGATGCTCGAAGAACACCCCCACCACATCAACGCCCCACTGGACAAACAACGCGGCACGATCTACAGCTACCAAGACATCCCCGTCGTTCCCAGCTACAGCCACCGCGTACTCCTACGCTCAAACTCCAAAAAGGCCAAAGCGTGGGCAGATTGGTGCTTGGCGTTGGACAGGATGGAAAATCCGCTAAATAGGGATAAGGAAGAAAGAACATGACTACCACCTATGAAACCGACATCATTGCCTGGGCAAACGAGCAAGCCGTATGGCAGTATTGCTCATGCACCTGCTGAAATGGTAATACCAACCCGACCGCCGCAGTAAAAGCTGGGAACGTACTATTAAAGAGCAGCGTCGGCAAATTCATCGGGAACTGAAAGCAATACCCAGTCTCATCCCCTCTCTACAAGACCCTGAATGGCGTGACCGTATGTGGTCGGATGCCGTGAGTGCTGCCATTGGGACTTTGCCTCCGTTCTGACCGATGACTGGCTACCGCCAGAAGATAAGGGCTTATGAAGGGCGACCCCTTCACCTCGGCAATAAAACCCACATCCGCAGCGGCTGGTGAATGCGTTCGGCAAAAGCACCGGCTTGTGCGCCGGAGCCGGCAAAATAGTCGGCTCGCACCGCGCCCTGAATCGCCTTGCCCGTATCTTGTGCGAGTACCAGTTTATTGATGGATGCCGTGGCGCTGTTGGAGGATAACCACACGGGCGTGCCGTAGGGAATGCTCGCTGAATCGACCGCAATCGAACGCCCCGCCGTCAGCGGCACACCCTGCGCACCGCGTGGCCCTTCGCTGTCATCGGCAATTCGGCCTTCTTGAAAGAAGGTGACGCGCGGATTGCTCCACAACAGTTCATTTTGACGCTGCGGATTGGCGGCAAGCCATGCTTTGATGCCGTTCCATGAGGCATCGCGCGTCAATCCTTTGTCCAGCAACCAACGCCCGATGCTGCGGAACGGCTGCTCATTCGTTCCCGCATACCCCAGCCGTATCCAGCGTTGCCCGCCGTCCGGCTCGGTGACCAGCAAACGCCCACTGCCTTGAATCTGCAAACTCATGGCATCAATCGGGTCGCTTAGCCACGCAATCACGCGGCCTTGCAAGGCGGCTTGGGCAGCGGGCAGGGTGTCGATTTCTTGGCGGGTGTACCAGATGGTGCGGTTTTTGTACCCTGCGGGCAGGCCGTAGAGCGGAGTGCGGAATTTGGCACTGGGCAATCGGCTGGCGAGCAGGGCGGGTTCGTAATAAGAAGTCATCAGGCCACTGGGGTCGCCATCGTTCGATTCGACACGGTAGGGCTGGAGGTTTTGAATCACCCAATTGCGTTGCGCATCGACTCCAGCGGGTGCAAGTCGGCGCACATCGTTGCACACTCTGCCCTGATGCGGCTGGCTGGGGGCGGGGCGTTCGCAGCTTCGCAACCATGCGCTCCAGCCGTCTGACCAATCGTCATTCATCAATTCCGGCAATTCCGACCACGCCACCGGAACCCATTGGCTTTTGGGATGTGCCGGATCGCTGCCTTTCAAAAAAGAGCAACCCGTCATCGCCAAACCAACAACAAAAACGGCTGCAATGCGCAGCCAACCTGCATAGTTAGCTATCTTTTTCATAGTACTCCATGCTGTAAAGCCGGAAGCTGGGTGCGCACGGCGTTCAAACGGGCAAAATCCAAATCCGCACACACCACGCCTGCACCCTGCGCTTGCTGCGCCGCTATTGCGCCCCACGGGTCGATGAGCAGCGATTGTCCCCATGTTTGCCGACCATTGGGATGCGTTCCGCCCTGCGCCGATGCCGCCACGAAGCACAGGTTTTCAATCGCACGGGCGCGTAACAAAATTTCCCAATGCGCTTGCCCCGTCGTGTACGTGAACGCGGCGGATAGCACCAGCAAATCCATGCCGTTTTCACCAAGGGCGTAATGGCGAAACAGTTCAGGGAAGCGCAAGTCATAGCACACGCTGATGCCGATCTGCCACGTATTCCCATCGCGCGACGGCAACGCAAAACGCACAGGCTGCGTTCCGGCTTCGAGAACGCGCGATTCGTCATACGATTCGCGCCCATTGTTGAAGCGAAACAGGTGGATTTTGTCGTACCGCGCCACGCATTCGCCCGCCGGATTGAAAACCAAGCTGCTGTTAAAAACGCGGTCGGGTTGATTGGCACGCAGCGGAATCGTACCGCCCACTATCCACAAACCCAATTCCCGCGCCGTATGCGATAAAAAGGTTTGCAAGGGTGCGGAACTTTCCGTGTCATTGGAATGCGCACCAAAGGTTTCGGCAATGGCGAGCTTATCGGCATCGCGCTGCCCGATGAGGCAAAAGTATTCCGGCAACACCGCCAACTCTGCGCCCGCTGCGGCGGCTTGCTCCAGCAGCTTACGTGCCTGCGCGATGTTTTCGTCCACCGAGGCCGTGGACACCATTTGAATGCTGGCAACTTTCATGTATTCATCCTTTTATCGCGGTAATCCCAAGTGAAGTTTGATCGCATCTTCCACAGCCAGCATATCGACCTTGGACAGTGTGCCGAACCGATCTTTCAATCGTGACTTATCGGCAGCCATAATTTGATCGCTCATGGCTTTACAACTTTTTCCATCCACGGTAACAAGTGCCTCCCCGGGGTAGGTTCTGCGACACGCGCCAAATGGCGATTGGCAGCATCGTTGCTAATGATGACAGCAGGGCGCGTTTTGCGGATTTCGCTCCCCACTGCCGGATCAAATTCGACCCACCATACTTCACCGCGCTGCATCAGCCATGTCTCCGGCGAGCGCATTGCACCATTCGATGGCATCTGCCTCACGGGAGGTATCCGCTGCCATAGCGCGATAACCATCCTCCAATGGGGTATTGGTGACGACATGGGCGCGTAGTAAATCTTCAATGAACTGGCTCATTTTTCCCCGCCCCACCATGCGGTAAAGTCCTTCGTAAACCACTTCATCCAAGGTAATTGTCATTTTGCGGTGCATGGTAATCTTCTTTCTAACCTCTAGCGTGTGGATGGGATTATGAGCGGTTAAGGCCGTGAAATTTCCGTGAAATTCGGTTCTAACCACGTACCATCAATGACAAATTCGCGGGTGGTGGCATCCAAAAAGGGTTGGCGTAACAACAACTGGGCGAAGAAGCTGCCCACCCCCCAAATCGGGTTCACCGTGGTGGCGATGAGTGAGGCACTTCCGGCATTGACTTCCGGCGTTACGACGACGCGCAGATTTTGCGTTTCTTCCACAATGTTCGCTTGCCCGCTCAATGTGGCACTGGCGACTACCCCTTTCATTTCCAGATTATGGGTGGTGGCGATGCCGTTGGCGATTTCAACATCACCGCGAATGGAATCAAACACAAAACCTTCATTAAACACATCGCTAAAGTCCAGCATCAGGCGGCGGGGCAGGGCTTGCAGGCTCACCACGCCCAGCAGCTTGGCAATGCCGGGTTCGGCTTTCAGGAATTGACCGGAGCCGATGTCTAAATGGATTTTCCCGTTCAAACTCGCCCAATTCGGAATCATCGGCGACCCCATCCAACTCACCTGCCCTTGTAATTTTCCTTTGCCGGATCGAATGACATCGGGCATTCCAAAGCGGGTGAGGAGCTGACCGGTATCACCAATCGCCACCTCAAAATCCATGCCCGTGTGGTGATTCGGCAGACTGTGGCGCTGGGCGGTGAGTGTGGCTTCGGGCGTGGAAAGGGTGAAGTGATTCAACGCCGTCATCTCCACCCGCCCCAGTGATTTGCCATAGACCTTCAAATCGTCAATCACCACATCCAATTCCAGCGGCGGGATTTCCAACGGCGCAGCAGGTGATGTCGACACCGCAACGGGTGCAGCAGGTGCTACGGCATCCAGCACCAAGTGCGACAAACGGGCATGGACGCGCCCGATGTGCTGGGCGGTGGGTTGTTGGTATTCCAGCGTGCCTTTGGCTTCGGTGGCATCTAGCTGGGCTTTCCACGTACCATTTTCTTGCGTACCGCCCATTACCACTTGGTGAAAGGTGCGCTGACCGATAGTCACTTCCCGCCCCTGAAAGCCCAAAATGCTGGGTAAATAGCCGGCGTGGCTGGATGCGCTCTCGGCATGGGGGGTGGAAGAAAAATGGGTGATAGCACCCAGCCATTCATTCAGGTTGAGCTGTTCTAGTCGTACATTGGCTAATACACCTTCTTCGGGCAGTGGGGCATTTTCATCGGCATTCAAACCTACCGCAATCGCACCACGTAGCACTTGGGGGGGGGAGGGGTTGGTATCGCGCTCATACGTCGCGTGCAGGGAAGCACCCAGTTGGATGGCGATGCGGTCTTCGTGGGATACGGTGGTCGAAGGATGGCGTTCAAAATGCAGCGGTAAGCGTTCTTCGGCGGTTTTGCCAAACGGTGCGGGCAATGGAATCGCCATGCCTTCCAAGGTGCTATCCACCACCCCATTCAAGCCATCCGGTTCCAGCCCCAGACTGGCGTGGTAATCGGTACGGCCTTGTATCGGGGGCGGTAGCTGCAATCCTTCGGCACTGGCGTTGCCACGAATGTGGAGGCGTTTTGAACCCAGCGGAAAATCCAACCCACCCTCCAGCACCACCGAACCACCCAAGCTACGGGCATGAATTGCATCTTGCACCGCAAAGCCGCTTTCGGTGAATTCCAGCGTTCCTTGAACGTGGGTCAGGCGTGGCACGGTGGGCAGAATCTGGAATTCATTATTCTGCAAAGCCACGTTACCGCGCACCGTGGTTTTGTCGATATGGTCAAGGGGAATGGTGAGATTCAATTGGTAATCGGCATTTCCGGTGGCCTGTGCTTGGCTCAATACGCCATTGAGCATCTCCCCCAAGGGCGATTGTTTCACCACCGTTTCCAATACATCCGCGACGGCTCCGCGTGCCTCTCCATTCACGGTGAGGAGGGGAGAACCGTACAAATCCGTGATACGGGCTTGTGCCGATGTCACCTCCAGCGGAAAGGATGTACCCGCCACCCGCGCACGAACAGTGTGGACATGGAGCTGATCGTTTTCAATCACCAGTTCACCCGTCAAGCGCGTGAGGGGCGGCCATTGCGGGGCATACGCCAGCGTACCGTTTTCAACGTGGGCGGCAATCCGAAAATCATCAAAAAGCCCTTTCACCCGAAAATCCACCAGCGTACCCCGCCCCCCCTGCACCGCATCGCGCACATAGTGCCGCGCAACCGCCGGTATTTCCAAAGGCAAATAGCGATGCACTTGGGTAGCATTGGCGCGGTGTAGACGGCCTTGTATATAAAAACCACTTTTTTCACTCCACCGCATAGAGGCTTTCGCGGCGGCATCGGTGTTGGAGAGTTGAAAGTCGCTGCGCAACCCGTTTTTTGTCCATTCCAGCACACCCGTCCACTCGTCGGCGGACAGGGTGGGGTGTTCAAACCAGCGCGGTAATTTCACCGTTCCGTTGTGTAGATTCCATTCCACCCGCAAAGGAACGGGATGCTGGGGTTGGGTCGAAACCGCCACCTTCAATGCGACTGTACCTTGCGTAAATTGTCCGAATCGTTGGGTATACGGATTCAATCCCGCCAGCGGGAGGGGCGTGGTGGTGGCGAACAATACGCCCTCCCAACGCGGATTGAAATTGCCTTTGATTTCCAAGGTGCTGGTGGTTGCATGCACGATGTGGTGACCATCGCGGTTACGCAGCACGGCATCCAACCCTTCCAGCACCAGCGGTGGGACGTTGTATTGTTGATCCGATAGCGTCACGCTTCCTTCAAAGATATGCACTTCGGGCAACCAGTTCCACAACGAATCTGTGTTGTCGGATGGCATGGAGGTCAGAGGGATGGGAAAGCCCGCAATCCACACCGTTCCATCGGGGTCGCGGTGGATGTCAACCGAGGGTTTTTCAATCACCAGCGGCTCTAATACCACTATTTTGATCAGGGGTAATTGCAGGGCGACAACGCCTTGCGCATCCAAAATCGCCACTTGATGCAAATCAAACGAAGGAATGAGGCGCTGGGAATGGGCTTCGATACGCCCAATGCGTACCGGAACGCCCAACCAATCGCTGGCATGTTGCTCTAGGACAGGGCGAATTTCGTCGATTCGCGGCACAATGACACCGTGCAATACCCCTATTCCCACCCCCGCGCCAATTAAAAACCAGCGCCCAAGCCGAAGCACCACTCCCTTCAGCGGTTTCAACCACGGAAGCGATAGCGGAATTTTCGGCAGGGAAGGCGTAGGAATCTGAACCATTGATGGAATTATGACCCGCAACCAACTTACCGACTGGGCTGAACACTCCCGTTTTGTGCAACGCATTCGCCGCCGTTACGCGACCGAGCAGGGCTATCTGCCGTCGGGGATTCCCAATCGCAGCGATATGGAAACGCTTTTTACCCGTCTGCGCGAACAATACGATGTGGGCAGCGCCCTGCGTATCGTGCGCCAACTGGTGATGGTGCGGCTGGCGGAATGGGATTGCAATCAGCAAACCGACCTGAACAGCGTCACCTTGGCGATGACAGAATTAGCCGAATTTTCGTTACAAGTTGCTGCCGATGAAGCCGTCGCCAAACTCGGAACCCGCTGCGAATTTTGCATTGTGGGCATGGGCAAGCTGGGGGCGCGGGAATTGAATGTGTCCAGCGACATCGACATCATTTATGTCTATGACGATGAAGGCAAACCCAGTACGCACAGCAGCAGCCACAGCGAGTATTTCCGCAAACTGGTGCGCCACATGCAAACCCTGATTGGCGATACCACCGAGCATGGTTTTGTGTTCCGTGTGGATTTGGCTCTGCGTCCGAATGGTAATTCCGGGCCGCCCGCTGTCTCGTTGGGGGGACTGGAAGAATACTTTCACGTTCAGGGGCGCGAGTGGGAACGCTTTGCGTGGCTCAAAAGCCGCGTACTGGTCGGCAAGGGCTTGGGTGTGGCGCAAAAACTGCGTAGCCTCGTGATTCCCTTCGTGTTCCGCCGTTATTTGGATTACAACGTATTCGATGCCCTGCGGATTTTGCATCGCCAAATCCGTGACCACGCCATTCAACGCAGCGCTGGACGACCCGAGCGTGCGAACGATGTCAAACTCTCACGCGGGGGGATTCGAGAGATCGAATTTACCGTGCAACTGTTGCAAGTGGTGCGCGGTGGGCAATACCCCGAACTGCGCACCCGTCCCACCCAAAGCGCCTTGCTACGGCTGGTGCAAGCCAAGCTCATGCCGCAGACCACGGCGGATGCACTGGCACAAGCGTATACCTTTTTGCGCCATGTCGAGCATCGCATTCAATATCTGGACGATCAGCAAACCCACATCCTTCCTACCCACGATGCCGATTTGGAATGGATTGCCCGCAGCCTTGGCTTTGCCGATGTCAGCGCGTTCTTGCATACGCTGGACAGTCACCGCGAATTGGTGGCGCAGGAATTTGACGCGCTACTCGGTGGTGCAGCCGATGCTCCCGCGACTACGCCCTGTAAAAATTGCGGATGCAGCCAGTCCACCGATGCCCATCCCGATGCGATTTTGTCCCACTTCAGTGAGAGCTTTCAGGCACGGGTGCGGATGCTACGGGATGAATCGTTCCAACGCCTCATGCGCTTGATTCAACGTACCCAGCAATGGGTGCAAGCGGGGCTGGTCACCAAAGAAACTGCCATGCGTTTGGCGGATTGGATAGAACCCCTGTTGCGGCGTGAAAGCTATTTGGCGATGCTGCTGGAACGCCCGTCGATCCATGAACGCTTGCTCAAAATTTTGGGTGCAGCGCGTTGGCCTGCCAAATACCTCCTGCAACATCCGGGTGTGATTGACGAGCTTGCCAGCACCGCCTTGTTAGAAGAACGTTTTGATGCCAGTGAATTTTTGGAAGAAATCGAACGCCGTCGCCAAGCCCTGAAAAATAGCGGTGAAGACGATGATGAAGCCCTCCTCAACCTGCTGCGCCGCGCCCACCACGCCGAAGTATTCCGCACGCTGGTGCGCGATGTGGAAGGCTGTTTAACTGTCGAGCAAGTCGCGGACGATTTAAGCGCCCTTGCCGAAGCCGTGCTGCAAGTCACCACGCAATGGTGCTGGGAACGCCTGCGCAATCGCCACCAAGAAGAATGCCGTTTTGGGATCATCGCTTACGGCAAACTCGGTGGTAAGGAATTGGGCTACGGTAGCGATCTGGATATCGTTTTTGTGTACGACGATGCCCATGAACGCGCGGGCGAAGTGTATGCCGCCTTGGTGCGCAAGATGATTACGTGGCTGACCGTGAAAACCGGTGAAGGCGATTTGTACGAAATCGACACCGCCTTGCGCCCGAATGGAAATTCCGGCCTGCTGGTGACGCGCTTTGAAGCCTATGCCGACTACCAGCAGCAACGCGGAACCAATACCGCATGGACATGGGAGCATCAGGCCATAACACGCGCCCGCTGTGTTTTAGGTTCTGCGGATTTACGGGGCAAGTTTGAGTCCGTGCGTGAAGCTGTGATGACCTCGCCGCGTGATGCCGCCAAATTGCGCGAAGAAATCACCGCCATGCGTGCCAAAGTGCGCTCGGCGCATCCGGTACGGGCGGGCTTGTTTGATGTGAAGCACAGCCCGGGCGGAATGGTGGATGTGGAATTTGTAGTGCAATACCTCGTGTTGGCATACAGCCAGCATCACCCTGCCCTGCGCCCGAATACGGGCAATATCGCGCTTTTGCAGCAGGCACAAGACTTGGGGCTGATTCCCGCGCCGTTGGGTGAAGAAGCGGCCCAAGCCTACCGCCATTTGCGCCAACTGCAACACCGCGCCCGCTTGGACGATTCGCCCGCTCAAGTTGAAATCCAGCAAGTAGCCACCGAACAAGCGGCTGGGAGCAAGGTGTGGGAGTTAGTCTCTCTAACCCACATGGAGTGATTGAAAGGCGGTTGAAATATGCAGCATTCCAAAACATGGATTTTTTGGTTGGGTAGTTTGGCTCTTGTGTCTTTAAGCGGATGCGAGAGCATGTCGCCGTCGCAGTGCCGGATGGCGGATTGGGCGCGTCAAGGGTATCAAGACGGGCTGCGCGGAGAAAGTCAAAACCGCATTGCCGATTACGCCGAAGACTGTGGCAAAGTCGGTATTCAGCCCAACCCGATGGAGTATCGGCGCGGCTGGGATTCAGGCATCGTGCAATTTTGTACGCCCCACAATGGGTGGGCGCAGGGTTTGCAGGGCAATTCGTACAAAGAAAACGCCTGTCAGGGGCAGGTGGGCAATCCGCAGTTTTCGTACTATTTCAAGATTGGCATGGATGCGCATCGCACCCAAAAGCAAATCGACACCAACAACCACGAAACCCACCGCCTGCAACGCCGCCTGAACGAAGTCAAACCCAGCCCCAAGGCGGATGAAGAACGGCGCAGAATCCGCGAAGACCTGCGCCGTTTGGATCACGATCAATTCCGCCTGCGGGATTTACTATCCCAGCAGCAGCGGTACGCGCCTTAATTGATAGCCACCTACGCATTATCTACGCGCTAAAGCGGCGATATACCTCTTTCATTTGGTCGGGCGTTAAACGGCATCCGTATTGGCTGACGACCTGTGCGGCGGCGAGATTGGCAAGGCGGGCGGCGCGTTCCAGCGTTTCGCCTTGGGTGACGGCGTACAAAAACGCGCCCGCAAACATATCGCCTGCACCGTTGGTATCCACGGGTTTGACGGGCGTGGTGTCGATGCTCGTCATCTCGTTATCTTGAATCAACCAACAGCCTTTTGCGCCGCGTGTGATGCAAACGACTTTCGAGAGCTTGCGCAGCGCCTGAAAGATGCCTGCTTCATCTTCTGCCCCGCTCCAGCCTTTGGCTTCTTCCTCGTTGCAGAACAAATAATCCAATCCATCGTCCCCGCTGCCGACCATTGCTTCCAAGTTCGTGCGGCAGAATTGAATCATGCTCATATCGCTCAAGGTCGCTGCCAGTGCCACGCCGTTTTCTTGGGCGATGGATCGACCCAGCAATGCCGCTTGCAAACCCGAAGGCGAGGCCGCCAAATAGCCCTCCATGTAATACACCTTGGCTTTGGCGATGGCATCAGGGCGCAGGGCACTGGTGTCGAGCTGGGCGGTACTGCCCAAAAAGGTACACATGCTGCGCTCGGCATCGGGCGTGACCAACACCATGCAGCTTCCGGTTTGACCCGATGGCGCGTTCGTGGGTGAAAGGTTGGTGGCAACACCGTTGGCGGTTAAATCGTTGCGGTAAAACATGCCCAACTCGTCATCGGCGACGCGGCAAGAATAAAACGCGCTACCGCCCAGTTGCGCGACTGCCACCGCCGTATTCGCCGCCGAGCCGCCACCCGAACGCCGTCCATGCTGCTGCTGCGCGACATGCGAGAGCAATTCGGCACGGCGGTCGGCATCAATCAGGGTCATGTGGCCTTTGGATACGCCCATTGCTTGCAACTGCGCATCGTTGACTTCGTATTCGGAATCGACCAAGGCATTGCCGATGGCATAAACAGCATAGATAGGATGGGACATTTTGGCTTATTGCTCCACAAAAGCACGTTCAATGACGAAATCACCCGGGCGGGTGGTGTTACCTTCCATGAAGCCGCGTTTTTCCAGCATGTGCTTCAAATCGCGCAACATGGCGGGGCTGCCACAAATCATCACGCGGTCGGTATCGGGGTTGAGTTTGGGCAGACCCAAATCGGCTTCGATTTTGCCTGCTTCAAACAAATCGGTCATACGACCACGATTTCGGAACGGTTCACGCGTCACGGTGGGGTAGTAGAGCATTTGCTCTTTCACCATATCGCCCAAAAATTCATGCTGGGGCAAGTCGATGGTGAGGTAGTCCATGTACGCCAACTCTGCCACTTCCCGCACCCCGTGAACGACGATGACTTTTTCAAACTTTTCGTAAGTCTCAGGGTCACGCGCCACGCTCAAGAAGGGGGCTAATCCGGTTCCCGTTCCCAACAGGTACAGGTTTTTACCCGGGAGCAAGTAATCAATCAGCAACGTGCCGGTGGGTTTGCGTCCCACGATAATTTTGTCGCCGACTTGGATGTGTTGCAATTTGGAAGTCAAAGGGCCATCGGGTACTTTGATGCTCAAAAACTCCAGATGCTCTTCGTAGTTGGCGCTCACAATGCTATACGCCCGCAGCAGCGGTTTGCCGTTTTCTTGGCGCAATCCAATCATCGTGAAATGACCATTGGAAAAACGCAAAGCAGGGTCGCGTGTCGTCTTGAAGCTGAACAGGCGATCAGTCCAATGGTGAACACTTAAAACGGTTTCTTCTAAAAATGCACTACTCATAGGGTATTCTCTTTCCAAAATACCCCCGAGTGTAATAAAACCTTATATATGCGATTTGATATAAGTTTATTGACAACGAATTACCAACTTATTGGCAACCCGCCTGTGCCAACCAAGTCGATTGGTGACCCAAGTCGTTCAAGCGACCCGCAGCGTAGTAATAGACATGGGAATCGGCGCTCGAAATCGCCAATGCACTGTTGCTGGTGGTGTAAAACCGATAGCTAAAGGGTGTCACATCGGTGCGCGTGGTGGTGGTGGGCGATAGCAAGCTCGGCACGGTGCGTTCGGCCCAGTTGAATAAACAATCAGTTGCACTCACCGTGGGCGTAGTCGTTCCACTGGTGCTGACGCGCAAGGAATTGCCCCAATCGCCAAAATACCCATACATCCCCGAACGCACTTGCAACA
>ERZ724509.605-NODE-605-length-14918-cov-6.788939_pt1 | contig 14918 bp, 13 predicted proteins | sample MGYA00376042_ERZ724509 | MGnify/ENA primary metagenome ERZ724509 (study PRJEB28724, sample SAMN07190887) | wastewater metagenome | isolation source: effluent of sewage treatment plant in Hong Hong | place: USA: Christiansburg, Virginia | collected 2016-03-01 ...
AGTTGAGGCCGCACCACAGACTGATTTGTCTGACCGTCTCTACGCTGAGCTGGCTAACAGCCAGTACAACCTGTGCACCGTAACCGAGCTGTGCCGCAAGTTCAATGTCACCCCTGCCGCTCTGTACGACGCACTGGATGACATGGACGAGAGCTACGTTAAGCGCAATCGTCGTTCTGACAGTGCTCCTCTGGTTGGCCTCTATACCCGCAACTAAGTTGCCCAAGAGCCGGGGTTCGTCCTCGGCTCTAACCCACTCTAAGGAACTGCCATGTGCTTGCTCGTATCTCAACCCGCATCAACCAAATTTGACGACGACTTCATCAAAGGCGTGTACAGGCTTAACTCCGATGGCCTTGGTGTGATGTATGCCGAAGGTTCATCGCTCTTCATTAACCGGATCGTCCCGCAGAATGAAGCAGACTTCGTTCAGTTCTTCCGTGACAACATCGAAGGTCGCGACTGTGCGTGGCACGCTCGCATGAAGACCCACGGCCACATTGATCTGACCAACTGCCATCCGTATCAAGTGCTGTCGGCCGAGGAAGGCTACCCGCTGTACCTCGCGCATAACGGCGTCCTGTCCACGGGCAACTCCAAGGACATCTCCAAGTCCGACACGTGGCATTTCATTCAGGACTACCTGCGGCCGATGCTGCTGAAGAACCCTGAGTTCTTCCTGACCGATGCTTTTGCCGAGATCATCGGTGACTTCATCGGTAGCGGTAACAAGTTCATCCTCATGGATGCTTACGGTAACCAAGTCGTGATCAACGAAGATCGTGGCGTTCAGCATGAGGGTGCGTGGTTGTCGAACACCTACGCATGGGATACCCACGGTACGAAGTACAGCTTCGCCAACACGTTTCCAAAAGGCAGCACTTACGGCCGTTACGGCGGCAACTACAACTACTCTCCCGCCGATGCTTACGCAGGCAAGTCCAACAGTCTCAACCCTGACTGGAACGACCTCGAATACGAAGAAGACCTTTATGGTGGGTACGGCTACGGGGCTGTCCACAAAGCTGGTGCGCAAGAAGAATACGCGGCTGCGAACTATTCTGAAGAAGAATTCTGCATAACGTTGTTCGGCGCACTCGACAATATGGGTCTTGTTCACAAAGACATCATTTCTTGGGAAGACGCCGAGACCTACTACAAGATAGCCGGTGACGAACTTGCGTGGGATGTTATTGAAGCCATTGAGTTCGGTGCTTACACGCAGGAAGAAATTGTCGACGAACTCACCTACTTTTCAAAGGTTGGGTCATGAACCATTGCGCATACACCCGACGTATTGAAGGTGGTGCGTTCGAGTTTGGACACATCATTATTGAAGAGTCGGCGACGAAGAAAGAGAAGCGGACTTACGTACCGCTCGGTACCAAAGCAACGATTGACGAGGCGCTCAAGGCCAATTCTATGGCGCTAGAGGGAATGCCGCGTCTCGGCAGAACATTCACCGCGCCGTTTTCATGGAGCGATCTTTATGACCCCAAACGTGACCCTCTCTCGGAGCAATACCTCTGAGTGTGGCACATGAATGTCCTTCTCAAAATATTGAGTTACGCCCTTGTAACCCAAAAAACCCTCACCGCTGTAGGCGCGTCAATCGTGATCACTGTCGGTGTGTACGAATACCTTAAAAACAGGAAGTGAAAAATGAAACTCTACTTAGTTACCAGCCCTGAACACGCCTTCGAAGATGGCCCCGTCCTTGCCAAGAAAACCTCATGGCAAGGTACGCAGGCTGATGCACGCAAAGCCCGCATCAGCTTCGAAGAACCGTTCAAGGAAATCAAGCCACTTAAGCGCCCGAAGGTAGTGGTTGAAGAAGTCGACGTTCCGACGAACAAAGAAGGTCTGTTGACCTTCCTGAACGGGATGAAGTAATCATGCGTCTCACCAAACATCTACGCGAATGCTTCGTGCGTGCTGTGTTCGCAGATATTCCGAAGCCTGCCAAACCTACGTTCGAAATTCTGCAAGCTGAACTGTACGAGAACTTTCACCCGCTGGTTAAGGCTGTTTTCGATAATGAAGAGCTTCGTGAACATTTAAACGAATCGTACTACTACGTAAACGGCGTCGGCGGTAGGTATCTACGTACATGTGGGCAAAAATACGAAAAAATGCCAACGTATGTAGCGTGGTTGACCGCTCGACAAGCGTACAACAAGTCAATGTCTCAACTTCGTGCTGTGGCTGACGGTTGTACCAACCTGAAGCAGCTTCAAGAATCTTTGCCTGAACTGATCAAGTACATGGTCAGCGAAGAGAAACCGGTTAATTTGCCAGCCATCACCGGCACGGTCGACGCTCTGAAAGCCTTGGGGTGGAAGCAATGAACCGCTTCCCTGATATTCGCAACTGGGCCGAGCAACGCAACATCATCGAAGGCGCGTCGATGCAGGCTCAGTTCGTCAAGCTGATTGAAGAGGTTGGCGAGCTGGCCGAAGGTATCGCCAAGAACCGCCCCGCAGCTATCGTTGACGGCATTGGCGACGCAGTTGTCGTGCTGACCATCCTTGCAGCTCAGGCAGGCGTGACGATTGAAGACTGCATCGAGACTGCATGGCATGAGATCAAAGATCGCAAAGGTCGCATGGTCATGGGTACGTTCGTGAAGGAGAGTGATCTATGAAAACTTCCCCTATGCAAGTCACTCTCGTTGACCACATGGGAACAGATTTGACGATAGTTAACGCGGCGCGGGAAAATCTGGACGAGGGGATTTGGGAGCGCTGGTTTGCCGTACTTCGGGAGGTGTGGAGTTCCGTATCGGTGGTGGATTTTGACATGGTCGGCAATAAGCTGTTTCAACTGAGTGATCAAGATGCCAAACTCATTAGCTACCTTGCCAAACACAACCATTGGTCGCCATTTGCTCATACGTCTATCCAAATACGAGTTAAGGCTCCTATATTCGTCGCCCGACAGCTCGTCAAGCATCAGGTCGGAGGCGTGTGGAACTTCGTTCCACAGTTGAAACAGTTGACACAGTTTCAACTGTGGAACGAAGTCAGTCGTCGCTACGTGGATTCTGAACCCGAGTTCTGGTTCCCCGAAGTGTGGCGTGGCCGACCGGTAAATGCCAAGCAGGGAAGCAGTGGTGTAGTTGAAGTAATAAGTTCTGGTTCTGAACTTGGTGGTTTTTGGCTACCCCGTGATGTAGTCATGCTGTGCCTCGATCAATACAACAACCTGCTTTCTCAAGGCGTCGCCCCTGAGCAGGCTCGCATGATCCTGCCGCAGAACATGCACACCGAGTGGTATTGGACCGGCTCGCTGATGTTCTTCTGTCGTATCTGCCGTGAGCGTCTTGCTCCCGGCGCTCAGCAGGAGACCCGTGAGGTTGCTGAACAAATCGCCGAGATCGTCGCCCCGTTGTATCCGGTGTCGTGGTCGGCTCTGATGAACACTAAGGAGAACTGAAATGAATCATTATGAACTGGTTAAAGTTGTTCCAGCCGCACCCAACACGTTTGTTGTTTTTCAAATTACAAACGACGCCGGTGAACTTATCGATGAATTTTACAAAGACCCGGTCATTGCTTGGGCCATAGAGTTTTTGCCCAGAAATCGTAGTGATGATGAGTTGAACTCTATAACCCATCCGATTTTGACAATGGGTTTGTGCAATTCAGATTTTGTTGCCTATGAGTTTAACGGCGTCAGGAAAGAAATTTAACCATGGACCTCGAAACCAAAGAAGGATTTGAAGAAGCTAAAGAATGGACAGCTCGCTTCATCGCCCAAATCAATGAGGGCGGTGTGTGGGGTGTGCCACGCAGTAATAGCGGCTATCAACTCTGGCATGAAACCAAGAAGTACCTGTGCGTCGCCGGTGGCGAAGAGTGCATCGAACGTGTCCTCGAAGCCCTTGGCTACGAGAGCCTCGGCGGTAAGACGCTTGAGATCGAAGGCGTGCAGGTATGAGTAAAGCGCACTACACGCCAACATACCAAAGCTGGCAGGCAATGAAACAGCGGTGCAATCAGCCAAACCACAAACACTATGAAAACTACGGTGGTCGTGGTGTCAAGGTTTATGATCACTGGAACACCTATGCCAACTTTCTTGCTGACATGGGCGCACGCCCTGATGGTTGCAGCCTTGATCGTATTGACAACGACAAAGGCTATGAACCGGGTAACTGCAAATGGGCTACGCGCACTGAGCAAAACCGTAACAACTCGCAAAATCGAAACATCACATTCAACGGACAAACAAAGTGCTTAGCTGAATGGTGTGAAGAATTGCGCCTTAATTACGCTCGTGTCTACGCTCGATTGTTCAAACTACATTGGAGCGTTGACGATGCCTTCTGTTAATTTTCGCCCAATGCTGGCCTGCTCGGAAAGTGCTCACAACTTCTTCGACCAGCTACGCTTCCCGCTGATGGCCAGCGCCAAGCTCGACGGCATCCGGGCCACAGTGCGCGGCGGTGTGGTCTATGCGAGGAGTAACAAGCCATTCCCCAACCCGTTAGTTCAGGCCAAGTTCAAGGACTATGAGGGTGTGGATGGTGAGTTCGTTCTCGGCAGCCCGACACGTCACGACCTCTGTCGTGCTACGGGCGGCGTGACCAACTCACACGGCCACCCTGTTGATGACCTGAAGCTGTACGCCTTCGACAAGGTCGACATGATGCACGACAGCTATGGTCTTCGACTTGCCAAGTTGAGCGCTTACATCGGCCCGACCGATGAGAACGTCGTCGTTCACAAGCAGAAGTTCGTCGAGACGATGAACGAGCTGCTTGAGTTCGAGAAGTTCTGTCTCGAGTGTGGTTACGAAGGTGTGATTTTGCGTCAAGAGTTTGCGCCCTACAAGTGTGGACGCAGCACGGCGAAGGAACAGTACCTCTTGAAGCTGAAGCGTTTTGAAGATGCTGAGGCTGTGGTGATTGGCTTTGAGGAGCGAATGCACAATGGAAACGAAGCAACTGTCTCTGAACTTGGACGTACCAAGCGTTCTTCACATAAAGCGGGAAAATCTGGACGAGGGGATTTGGGAGCGCTGGTTTGCCGTACTTCGGGAGGTGTGGAGTTCCGTATCGGTGGTGGATTCGATGACGGTCAGCGAGAAAGTATCTGGAACAACCGAGATCACTATGTCGGTAAGTATGCCAAGTACAAGCACTTCGCTATCGGAGCTAAAGAAGCTCCTCGCCACCCAGTCTTCCTGAGCTGGCGTGACGCAGTGGATATGTGATGCTAAATCATTGCCCAGCACCACATAAAGATAAAGACATTCGTCGCTTTATTGACGGGCTGGTTGCTGAAGGCTGGAAGATTCTCGGTGGGCGCAAGCACTACAAGGTGCGCTCACCGGGAGGTCACACACTGTCGTTGTCGAATTCACCGAGTTGCCCGTACATGCTCAAGCATGTCGAGGCTGACGTTCGCAGGATTAAAAGGATGGAAGAAACATGAGTTTATTGTCATACACAGCACTCTGTGACCTTGTTGAACGCGGCATCATTCAAGGAGCCAAGTTAGAGCACGTCAACAGCACCAGCATCGACCTCGTTCTTGGTCGTACGATCATGATTGAGAAAGGCCCGTATCGAGGCGTCACCCCGCCGATTGTCAACATGCTTGATAAAGGTGGTGATCAGTTTGACACCATCGAAATGGATGACGACGGGTATGTTGTTATGCCCGGTGGCGTAGTGCTCGCCCACAGCGTTGAAATCTTCAACCTGCCGAGTCATATCAGCGGCGAGTACAAGTTGAAGAGTACGCAGGCGCGTAACTTCTTCGATCACCTCAACGCCGGTTGGTGTGATGCTGGATGGAATGGATCAGTCCTTACCCTTGAGTTTGTCAACCACATGCAGCATCACGCCGTGCGTATCAAGCCCGGTATGAAGTGTGGTCAGATCGTATTCTTCGAACATGAAGAAGTCCCTGAAGACAAGTCTTACGCAACGCGTGGTCAGTACAACGGCGACACGTCTGTCAACGCGGGTAAAGGGCTAAAGTAACGATTTTGCCACCCTCATCCGATCAACTTGCTGAGAGCGAGGTTTCGGGCTGCGGGAACAGCGAGGGTGGCAAACCGAGATGAGGTGGTAACTCACCCTACAGGTGCTTAGGCACCTGTTTTTAAGTTGTATATCAACAAGAAGCCCTCCTCTTTTTAGCAGGGCTTTGCGAATAGCCCGTTACTATGTTGCTTTTAGCTCTTTTAACACTTTCTCGCTGGTACAGCCGTGTTTCACCTAGTTTAATGCTTATTGGGTGACATTTAATTCCTTTGAAACCCTTGTGGCACAAGGCTTTGCACGTTTTAAACGAACTGACAGACACTCTCTTTTTTTAATACGTTATCTCCTCGGTTGTACCGATTTTTCGATTTTTCCAAGTTCAGACAGGGAAATGAACATAGGTGTGTATATTGTCATAACCCTATATACGGTCGACAGGACACATGCTCTTGCCACCATAACACGGTCGATAATACTGGTACAAATGGTACAAATATACGTATATGTAGTCATACCAACGGTTTCGGCTGTACCGATTCTGTACCAAAGTTGTACCAGTTGTACCAGTGTTTGCCTAATAAATAGGCAATGTTGCCTAAATAATAGGCAACACATTTTGTTTAAGACTCTTCAACAGCGAGTGTTTAAGAATGTTGCACAAAACGTGTTGCCTAAATAATAGGCAAATTGCCTAAATAATAGGCAACAAAATGCATAAGTCTGGTACAAATTTCGCGTTTGTACCAAAGTTTTGGTACAGAGATAACTTGTACTTATGCAGCGCCTAGTCGCTCAATACGCTTCAACACGTTGCCTCCCGGCAGCGCCCCTAGACCTTCACCAATTATCGTGTGGTCACGCATCGCCATGAACTCACCAAACGGCACTGATAGGATGTTCTGCACCTGATCAACCGTTGGACCAGCCAGCGCAGCAGGGTCAAACGATGAGCCTGCTTTACCAAGGTTCAGCCCCGGCACCTCAGAAACGTCGATTACGCTGCCGAGGAACATCTGCGGTACGCCCAGCACCCCTGCTCTACTGAAGCCATAGCTCAGGTAGCCGTCGAGACCACCCTTCATCCAAGGCGGTTCCTCACCGGGAATGAGCATTTCCTTGATAGCACCGGCAGCTATGGCAATCGGTGCGTAGCCAAGCATCATCGCCATCACAGGGCGGTAGTTACCCAAGCGTGCCTGATCAGCAGCGTTCTTCATCATTACCCGGTGGAAGCTGTATGTGTAGTTCTTGAGCTGAGCGAACACGGCGTAGTGAGGATCACTCATCCAGATCGTACGGTGTGCAGCAGTTGGCGCAGGTACAGCTGTCAGCACCCAACGTGTCACAGCAGCTTGATTAGCCAAGTCGGTACGGTCAAGCGTGCCATCAGGATTCGTCTTGATGTTGGCAGGGTCGAAGCCCTTGCCAAACAGGTCTTCCAGACGGGCCACTGCAGCCTTGTCATTCATGTCGACACCATCTGTCTTCCAGCCAGTGATGATCCTCTCAGCCACCTTGGTCGCTACGGAGCGCACACCACGGTTCCAGCCAACAGCGCCGGTGTATTTGAAGAACGTATCACTCCACTGCTTAGCCTTGCCTGACATGAACGGTGAGCCTTGGGCTTGGGCAGTGCTTTCGAGGTACGCGCCAGAATCAACGGTACCCCAAAACTCAGCAGCCTGTACCGCAGCGCTTGGGTCTTTCTTGTTGAACACCGTGTTGCGCACTTCACGGATACCTTCAACAAAACCGTCCCAAGCGTCACGTGCTTCACCGCCGTTGACCACGATACCGGCTACGTCTTGGAAGCTGGTAAAGAGCATTGTCGACAGGGTGCGGAACGACTGGTATGTGACTATCCAGCTATTCACAGCACGGGCGTTCGGCGTGATGTCACGACCCAGCGTACCCTCAAGCGCTTGGATTGCGTTGAAACCGTTTTCAAGTTTCTTCATTGCAGCAACCATCGCAGCGTCGTGCTTCTCTTGACCGACAGATGCAGTGTGCAGCTTCTGACCAACCGAGCGCAGCGTCGGGAACGGCTCGTCGAAGTCTCCGTCAGCCTTGGCCTTTGCCTTTTTCCACTTCTCAATGGCGTTCGGCAAGCCAGCCACAGCCTTGTCAACCAGCGAGTCACCACCAAGCTCGTGCAGGATGGCCTTATCGGCACCCTCGGCAATCTTCTCACCACCGTGACCGAAGCGGCTTTGGTACTCACCGCGCTTGACGATGCTGTGCGCGTAGGTGGTCATGATTGAGGTGAGGTCTTTCTCCTTGTACTTGTCGAACACTTCTTTGTTGAGCCAATTCAACTCACGCTTGTTCACCGCGCTGGCTGCCGGCGTGATACCAAGGCCGCTGTTGCTCTCGTTGATCTCGATGTGACCGTTGGATGCCAGCAGGCGGGTGCCGATGGCGTCGGCCACCATCTCAGGTGTGATCGTCTGTAGCTTGGAGATACCCTTCTCAGCGGCTTCGGCCTTTGAGCGCTCCATCTCGTTACCTGCTGCGGTGCCCTTTGTAGGTGTGCCACCCTTCAGTTCTTTGTTTGCCTCGTCTGCAATGTGCTGCAACTCAGCCATGTGGTGCTTGAGCAGATCAGCCTTGAATGCAGGGAAGTCCTTCATCAGAGCGTCGACCGACCAGACTTGTGGCAGGTAGTTTTTGCGCAGCGGAATCTTTTCCCACGCACCGTGGGTGCCAGTTTCAGGGTCGATACGCTCCATGTTCAAGCGACGCACGTCCTTGGCTTCCATGTACTGAGCCATCTCAGCGTAGAAAGCGTTGATCTTGGCAACCAGCTCCTTGGCCACACGGTCAGTCGGCTCTACCTCTTTCGACATGGCCTCGCGAGCCATTTCGATCTCTTCAGCGGTGTAGCCATCAAGCACGGCTTCAACCTTGTGAACCCAGTGGCTTGTAGCCTGACGGAGTCCATCAGAGTAGGAGCCGACTGACTTGCCGACCTTCTGCATAGCGGTACCAACCTTCTGGTGGAACCCGCGCACGATGTCGACCATGTGCTTGTTGCCTGTGGCCTCCATCATGGCCTCAGACGACATGACCAGCTTACCTGCTGTGTTGGCAAACTTCTGGAACGTCTCACCGACACGCTCGACAGCAGCGTCATGTAGCTCGGTGCTCTTCTCCATCGCCTCGACGATCATCTTGCGGGTGTCCATGTTCGACACAGCGCCGCCTGCGAACTCGCGTAGTAGCTGCTCGGCGTGGCCTGCCTCCATCTGCTCGCGGCTCATGGCTTCGACTTCCTTGCGGAAGGTCTCGCTGAACACAGCGGCTACGCGCTTAAGGAAGTTCTTGACCGTGGTGAATGCGCTCTTGGTATCTGGGCCAATCTTGAGCAGACCAGCCGCCCAAAACTGGTACATGAACGCAGCAGCTTCTTCCGGATCAGCTAGTTGCTTGATAGCCTCCGGGTGACCGTTGAGCAGAATCTCCAGCTTGCGCTGAATGATTGGGTTCATGGCGGCACGCTTCAACACGTCAGAGGTCTTGCCACCACCATTCTTCTTGAGGATGTTCATGAACTCATGGAAGGACTCGTGGAACGCAGCACCAAGCACGTCGCCGTTGAGCGCCAGCTTGATCGTGTTGACCGTCTGCCCTTCAGTCCAGCTACCTGAACCATCGGTCATCTTCTCGAAGTCGACCTTGATATTCTTGCCGATGGTGAAGATGATGTGCGCGGCTGCTTGTGCCACAGACGCTTCGAACTCTTCTTTGTTCTTCGGGTTAGCTCCGGGGCGTTGGGCTGATTGTTTTGCACCAAGTTCTGCTCGTACTTCCATTAACAGTTTCGGGAACGCTTCACGCCACACACCTTTGTCCTGCGTATGGGTGATCTGAGCGTCGCCAGTTGCCAGAAGCTTTTGAGCCGCTTCAGGGTTCTGCTTGAACGACTCGCTCATAAGAGCCTTCATCAAGCTCATGTTGTTCGCAGTATCCGTGCCCAAGCGACCCGGTGCCTTGGCTGCGGTCTTGCCGCGCTCGTAAGCGTCAGGGTCGAACTTGCCGGACTTCAGCGACTGGTACGCCTGCTCAACCGAGCGGTATGAACGACCTTCGTACGTGAACGGACGCGGTTCCAAGTTGCTAAGCTCTTTGTTTTCGTTGGCACCGAAATACACGTTGAGTGTTTTCTTGGCAGCAGCAGGCGCTTTGTTCAGTGCAGCAGCGCCGTCTTCGATCTGCTTGATCACAGCGGCCTGTGTCTGAGTGAAGTCCTTGCCGTCAGCACCACGCTGTAGGAAGCCCTTCGGCATAGTCACTTCGACAGGGATACCCAGCGCCTTGGCCGCAATAGCGCCAGCGAGGTCAGAACCTGTCTGACCGCCGGTGACGATCTTGTTCAGAGCTGGGTGCTGCTCTTTGACCATCTTCAGCACCTTGAACATGCGCTGGTTGATAGCTTCCTGAGTGCCGCCGCTCTTTGCCCACGTGTAGATGCCGTTGCCAGCCACGTTGATCGAGGTGCCGTTGACGCTCTTTAGCTTGGCGATGATTGCCTCGGCAAACTCTTTGAGGCTCGACTCGAACTTGACCAGCTTGTTGCCGGCCAAGCGTGCGGTCAGGCGCTCACCAGCGGTGGTGTGGTCGATGGCAAAGGCAATCGTCACATCGGCTGAGTTAGCGTTGTGCTTGGTGCGCTCGGCGTAACCTGACGCCGAGCTTTCTTTTACTGAGACGGCTTGCTGTGGGCTTTCTGCTCCCACGTCGGTTTTGGCAACCGCCCCACGTTGATCAGCCCCTGCACGAACTTGCGCAGCGCTGTGTCCTGTGACCGCATCGCCGTGTTGACGTACTTCTGTTTTTCCGCCGGCGTTCCGTACAATGAACTCATCGCCTCGCACCTCTTTAGCTCGGGCGAGTATCTTACCAGCTTCATCAACTTTGGAAATATCCCCAAGGATTTGTTCAGCAACCCCCTGTGGCGACATGCTCATCAGCGTGTTGAAACCGACTTTGACACGAGAAGCTGTGGTGGCGTCGTTCTCAAACTTCTTCATTGTAGCTCTGAACGCAGGCACACCCTTTTGCAGCAAGCTGGCAATCCAGTCACGAGCTGCTATCTGGTCACCACCTTCGCGCTTTACCTTGCGAGCGGGATCAGCCGTAGTACCCTCGCGTGAGCGCGTACTGCCCGGCCCACCGTAACCAGCTCCAGCCGCGTCAGCGCCAAGACCAATGCGTGCGCCGTCAGGGCCGCGCTCAACTTCCTTCTTACCCTTCGTGCTCGACTTTTGATATTTCTTCAGATGCCCAAGTTCTTCAGCGCGTAGCTGCTTCAACGTGTCTGACTGAGCCTTGCTTAGTGCAGGGCCAGCTCCGGTAACAGCGTCACGGTACTTCTCCTCAAGACGAACGAGCTGCTTCTCCTTCGGGAACTTAACAAGTTGGCCACCTGTGTACTCTGTGTCCGACACAGTCAGCTCACCGTCTTCAGCTTCAATGCGGCCTTGGGCTGCGCTCGGTGCAGGCACACCTTCCTTCTGACCCTTGCGGCGCATCTCTGTCGTGCGCTCGGTGTCGTAAACCTTACCTTCAACATGTTTCTTACCGAAAACAACTGATTCACCATCATCGTCTTTGGCAAGTTCGTTTTTAGGTGCCAGCGGTGCTGGCATGTGATCGTTCTTCACAGACATCGGCGTACCGCCGAAGCCGTCAGGGGAACCCTGCCACTGGTCACGCAACTGACGGTACAACTGAAGGATCGCTGGTGCGCCTTTCTTCATCGTCGCGTGGATCATGGATGCAAACTTAGCCGACGTGCTCTCGCGCTGAGCCAGTTCGAGCAGCGCCTTGACGCGCCCCTTGTGGTTCTCAGCGTAGTTGATACCAGCGTCGGTAGGCTTCTCTTCACGACGCTCGATGTCAGCCTGCTCCTTGGCGTCGCCAACAGTGTGATACTGACCAAGCATCAGTTCGTTTGGCAGACGTTCGAGCTTGACGTTCCGCTCGTCCCCAACATTCTCAATCCACTGAAGCGGCCCACCTTCCGCCGTGCGGTAACCGATGCGACCCGTGAAGTTGCCACCCTCAGCCAACAGCAGATCGGTCAGACCTGACATTACGAGGTCTGAGGTGCCGAGCGCGCCACGGCGCTTGCCTTCGAGTGTTGCGCCGTTGGTGCCGTCCTTCTCAGTCAGCAGACCCTGCTTCAACAGCGCCACGGTCTTCACCGGGAAGTTCGACACACCCTTGCTGCCTTCACGCTCAAGGAAAATTACCCCTTTCTGAGCAGTGAAGGTGTCAGGCTTTGCGTCGTTAGGGTTCCACTTGAACGAGTCAACGTCTTGGATGTTGTGCTTCGAATCGCCGCTGTCGGGCTTGGTCACTTCAAGGTATTTGAACTGACGATTTATGCGACCTAGCAACACGGCGCGTTGGCGCGGCGTCAGATCACCAATGTCGATGGTGCCCTCAGAGAAACCTTTGATCAAGCTGGCGTACTTGCCTTCAGGCATGAGCTTCGGCCCGAAGCTCTCAAGCAAGTCGTACCCAGCCTCTTCAATAGCCGCAGCATCGTTGCCAAGGTCTGCCTTGGTGCGCGACCAGATACCGGCCTCTGTCACGCTGTTACCCATCTCGCTTGAGTGCTGCGCCTTGACCTTCTCGAACTTCTCGATACCTTTGTCGAAGCCGAGATTGAATGGAATACCTACGCGACCCTTCGGGTTCGTAAAGCCGACAATCGTCGGGCCTTTGAGTTCGCTGACACTCGCACCAGCACCAAACTTGTCAACGATCAGCTCGCCGTCTTCATCGAACTGCTGTTCAGGTACGACGTTTCCGTCGGCGTCAATCTCTACTTCGTCCTTACCACCACCTGTGGCCTTCGACACTTTCTTCTTGTGCTCACCAGTGTCGATGTAAGCGTTCATCACATTGTGCAGACGCTCCTCCGTGCCGAAGAAGTTCTCGATCAGAGCTTGCTTGACCTTCGGGGTCATACCCTCTTGCACGACTGTCTGCATCATCGGCGCAAGTTTCTTCACAGCCTCGTCAATATCAGTGACGCCGTGCAGAGCGATGTCGCTCAGGTTTTTTCGCAGAGCGTTGTGAATCTTGGCCTGTGAGTCAGAGGCGAAGTCAAGGCGTGACACAACCTCTTCTGCAAACTCGTCGTGCGGCTTGATCAGACCGTTGTTCTTGGCGAGGTAGTACGCCTTCTTGAAGATGGCTGAGCTACCTTCACCGAAGCGCGTAACGATGGCTTTGACAGCTTCAGGCGTGTCATTCATCCCGTCGCTTATCCAGTTCAGCATACCGGCCAGTTGCACCTTGTTGTGCTCGCCGTTGGTAGCCTCGATGATCTTCTCGTCAACACCTTGCTTGAGCATGATGTCGGCCAATGTTGCGACCTTCTTGGCGGGTATGTTTAGTGGGTCAGCCAAGTCGGGGCGACTCAACATACCCTCTGGCCCTTGCGGGAGTTTGGCACCTAGCGCTTTGCGCTGCGCTTCTGATTCAGGGCTGCGCCACTCGCTTGTATCTGATAGTTTCTGATTCTCAGGAGATACCGACCCTGTCACATCTTTTGGCTCACTCGTTGGGGCAACAGAGTTACCGCGCTCGTTGGTTAGGTACGGTTGCTTTCCGCGAATAAGTTTCCCTTGGTCGTCGACCAGCGTGTCGTCATCCATTGCACGACCTTCCTGTTCGCCGAAGTCGTCGGTGAGTGTCGGGCGCATCATGGACTTCTTCGACTTCTGACCAAGGCCTTTCAACAGGTCGTTCGTCTCTTTCTCAGCAGCCTTGTCTTTCTGTACTTGGTGCAGGCGCGTCTGAAACTCAACGGCGTCCATGTTCCCGCTGGCAAACTTGCTGGCAAGGTCGCGCTCAGCGTCGGTGCTGTCGCGGCCAGCCTTGAGGATCGTCGCGGCGTCCTCTTTCAGCTTAGCCTCGTGGTGCGCTGTGAAGGTCATGTCGTCAAGACCAAGCTCGTCCTCGGTAAACGGTGACGTGCTCTTGAGATCAGACTTACCTGCAAGCGTGGCTTGAATCTGAGCAAGGCGACCTTGGTCGATCTCGTCCTGCGTCAGCCCTGCTTTCTTCAGCTCGCGCTCATCGAAGTAGTTCTCCAGCTTGGCCTTGGCGGTACCTGCCTTAGCTGCCAGATCAACGCCTGCGTCGAGCACTGCACCAAGCGGGTCGTTCTTGATTTCCTTGGCCTTGTCGACGCCTTGACCGAGCTTGGCGTGCAGCGCGTCAGCGCCGGCACCCACTGCACCCATGCCAGCACCACCCACAGCGCCGGCAGCGCCAGCGTTGACCGCAGCTTTCCAGTCGATGTCGGTTAGGTCTTCACCCTTGAGGTAGTTCTTGGCAATGTCACCGACAGGGTTCTGTGCGAACTCCGTGGCGAACTCCTCGGCAGCGTCGACGCCGATGCGCTTACCGGCGGTCTTGAGCAGACCGTTCTTGGCAATCTCAGCGGCGGCTTTACGGCCACCGAGGCCAACGACACTGCCGGCCACGCCTGCAGGTACGACAGACTCAAGCACGCCCTGCACAGCGCCAGCGCCACGAGCCGCGTTGGCAATCTCTTGCGGTGTCGAGGTAATACCGCTGTCCATCATCATGTCGGCGGCGTTGCCTTCCGTCATGGTGTTGTAGCCTGCCAAACCGGCCCCAACTCGTGCTCCAAGCAGCGGATTGATAACACCGCCCGTGAACGGAGCTGCCACAGCGCCAATTGCTGCTCCGGCCAAGCCACCTAGAGCTGGTTTAACCGACGAGCGCAAGTTACCCATCGCACCGCCAGCCCAGTCACCCAACGACTCGACACTGTTAACATCGGTCAAGTTCTGTACAGTCGGTGCCCATTGCTGTGCTTGACGCATCAGGTCAGTACTTTGCTGCTTGAGGACCGCCGCCGTTTGACGGTCACCGCTGA
>ERZ724509.607-NODE-607-length-14886-cov-4.330052_pt1 | contig 14886 bp, 14 predicted proteins | sample MGYA00376042_ERZ724509 | MGnify/ENA primary metagenome ERZ724509 (study PRJEB28724, sample SAMN07190887) | wastewater metagenome | isolation source: effluent of sewage treatment plant in Hong Hong | place: USA: Christiansburg, Virginia | collected 2016-03-01 ...
AGTTTACGCCAGCTCGGGATCGGTTATCCGAACGAGCTTTCTTAAGCCAACACGATCGATCTTTGAAAGCGGTATAAAGTATTCTAGCTCTGGACCGCTTGCAGCGTCTGACAGATATGTTATCTCAGCCTCCGCCCTAGTTAGCAATTTATCGATTTTCTTATCCTCAATTAATCCAGCCTCAAGATACGCAGCCAGAATAACTTCTGCCCGCCTCTCGCCAAGACTATCACCGATACGCGTGTTTTCATTTTCAGATTGTATCCGTACCATCTTTGCTCCCTATGTGTTGACGTATTTCTTTACTTCATTAAACGATAATGCCGCCGCCCAAGCAAACATGACCGTCATAAATCACAATTGATTGCCCAGCGGCGACCGCACGCTCGGCGTTCACCAAATGGAGCTTCACGGCATCGCCACTGGTTGCCAGTGTGGCTTTGATGAGCGCCGCACGGTGGCGAACCCTAATGCTGTACTCGCCATCAGCTGGCGCGTCGTTGATCCAATGCACGCTGGCAAGCGTCACATCCGTCTTCCACAATGCACCGTCATTCAGGTCGGTCGTGACATATACTTCGTTTTTATCCATGTCTTTACCAACGACATAATACGGCAGGCCGCCACCTAGCTCTAGGCCATGGCGTTGACCAAGTGTGTAAAAGATCGCACCATCGTGATGGCCCAAGACTTTCCCCGACTGTTTATCGACGATGTTACCTGGCACCTGCTGAACATACTGTGATAAGAAGTCACGGATACCAACTTTTCCGACAAAACAAATGCCCTGGCTGTCTTTTTTACCAGCTGTATAAAGTCCGCGTTCCTTCGCCATCTCGCGTACTTGTGGCTTTTTGTATCCGCCCAGCGGAAATAGCGTTTTTTGTAATGCCTCACCGGTCACGCGGTACAAAAAATATGTCTGATCCTTGTTGGCATCTTCGGCAATCTTCAACACCCCATCCTGAACGCGGGCGTAGTGCCCCGTTGCGATCATATCGGCACCATCCTCTAGTGCAGCATCAAGAAACAACTTAAACTTTACTTCTTGATTGCACATAATGTCAGGGTTAGGCGTGCGACCGGCTTTATATTCGTCGATCATATAATCGACAACCTTGTGTTTGTATTCGTTTTCAAAATCGAATACCTTAAAATCAATCCCCAGCTGCACAGCAACGCGTTTAGCATCGGCCAAATCATCAGCCCATGGGCACTTCATGCCGGGCAGATCTTGGGTCCAGTTTTTCATGTATACACCCGTGACGTCGTACCCTTGTTCAAGCAGGAGCGCCGCGGTTAGTGACGAGTCGACACCGCCACTCATTCCAACATACACCCGCATTACACCGCCTCCTGAACGTGAAAAACAATGATTTTGAATAACTCGCTAAGGCTTAATGACCATCCGCGAGGGTTTGTCCACCACCACACCGACCAATCCTGATCAGTGGCAACGGGGTGATTAATAATCATGACGTCTTTCGTACGGGCCGTAAACTCCAAATCGGCACGACGTTGATGATACCCAGATGTTACCAGGATGACCGTACGTATATCATGTTCGCGTAGTATCATCTGTGTATTTTCAGCATTTTCTCGTGTGGTTTCAGAATATTCATCAATATATATAGCACTCTCTGGCACACCCGCTGCGAGGGCTCGGGCTTTCATCGCCGCAGCGTTACTCAGCCCCGTCTTGTCTTCTGCTGCACCAGAAAATATCAAAATCGGTGCCCAACCTTTTTTGTATAACTCAATCGCTTCGTCGGTCCGTGCGTTCGTATCGCCACCGCTGACAGCAACCACCGCATCGACTGCCTGACCTTGGCTGTTATTAAGGATCGTGTTGTTGCACGGCGCCAGATCATCAGGCTGCAAATAATTCCCAAGCGCCAATATGATTACTGCCAGCAGTACTGGAATCGCAAGCAAAAAAATAATCAGACGGGTCACTTGCTTGTCCTTGTGTATTCACGATTTATTTCTTCAATGATGATATTAGCTGCTGCTACCGTATTTTCTGCTGTTGATAAGTGACCCAGCGTCAGACGCAAGCTGCCGTCGGCAATCTCGGGCGCCAGACCAATAGCCGTTAACACATGCGAGCGCGTACCTTTATTAGCAGCGCAAGCACTACCCGTCGCAACCAAGACATGACGGTTTTCGAGTGCGAACACCATTCGCTCGGCATCAATCCCCGGGAACGACATATGCAAATGCCCCGCTAAACGATGCTTTGGATGACCCGATATGACCGCACTAGGGAATGCGCCCGTTAAACGTGCCTGCAAATCATCGCGCAGCTCACTCAGTCGTTTGGTTTCAAATTTGCGATGGTCGGACACCAACGCCAAGGCCTTGGCAAACCCAATCGTTCCGGCGACATTTTCGGTCCCGCTGCGCAGTCCACGTTCCTGCCCGCCGCCGACGATCTGCGGGTTCAGGCGGACATGACTGGCTGCCCACAACAGCCCAACTTGCTTCGGTCCATATATTTTACCGGCGTTGAGCGTCAACATATCAATACCCAAACGAGCGACATTGATATCAACCTGACCGACCCCCTGCGATCCGTCGCTGTGCAAATAAATCGGCGTCGTATCACCCTTCGTCAGGCGTTTTTCGCGTTCACCTCTGACAACCCCCGCGATATCTCGCAGCGGCTGAACAGTTCCAAGCTCGTTATTAGCAATCGCCACACTGACCAGTTGCGTCTGCGGCGTAATAGCAGCCTTAATGACGTCAGCCGTCACAAAGCCACGTTCGTCAGCAGAAACAACAGTATGGTCATGGGTCTTCGCAGCCGCAAGTACCGCGTGATGCTCGATGTTCGGTACAACAACATGGCCAGAAACAGCCGCAAAAGCGAGATTGATCGATTCGGTTGCGCCTGCGGTCATGACAAGTTCGTCAGGTTTAGCACCGATGTGCTGAGCAAGTTCGTGCTTGGCAGCCTCATAATCACGGCGCACTGAAACGGCGACATTATACGGACTTGATGGGTTATAAAAATGGTCAGAAAAATACGGCTGCATTGCAGCAAGAACCCGCGCGTCTAGTGGCGTCGCGGCGGCATGATCAAGATATATTGACTCCGTATCCACTGTATTAGTATATCAGTTACGCAGCCAGACCAAGGTCTGAGCGTTTGGATTTTTTAGGTTCGGCAGGAGTAGTCGTAACAAGTGTTTCGTGCGGGCTTTTTTTGTACACTTCGCGCAGAACCCGTTCGTGATAGTGGGACGCAATCGTAACCAGTCGACTCATTTCATCATCACCAATTGGTTGGTGGTTTGCACCGTCTTCAATCAGTAGCACATGGTCGTGATTGACTTCAAAACGATAGCCTTTCGTAGACGTGCGGCCTTTTTCGTCTTTGCCAATAATAATGTAAAACCAGTTGTGGTCTTTTTCGTAGAAGAACTTGCGTGTTTCGGGAGCGTCGTCGTTACCAACGATCTCGGCACCAATCCAACTTTCAGCATCGATCAGATCATTAGTGCCAATCTTACGCTGGACGCGAGGCAAGTTCATGCTGATGAGTGATGTCAGGATATTGCGTCCCCAAGACTTCTTTCGTTCTGGCAGAATCTGCGCAATATCAGCCTGCGCACGGGTCAACTCAATATCATCGCCAAGATTCTGCAAAACTACGATTTCTTTGTACTGTTCTTGGCCGACACCGTACTCAACGGGGGCAACAGAAATAGCCTCGTAAGAACGTGGCGCGTCGGGCATTTGATATTCGGCGTTTGTTGACATCTTTTAATAAGCCTCGGTATAGTTAATAGCTTTTGTCTGTCTGTTTTAGAGTGCGAATAACGCACGAGCGTTTGCGGTGGTTGCCGATGCAACTTCATCGAACGTCAGTCCGCGAATGGCTGCATGATGTTCGGCAATATTCCTCACAAATGCTGGCTCATTTACCTTACCACGAAAAGGGTCAGGCGTCAAGTAGGGCGCATCTGTTTCGAACACTAGGCGATCAAGCGGAATTGATGCAAACATTGCCTTTTGCGTGTCGTCCTTCGTAAAGGTACTAATGCCGTTCACGCCAATATACAGACCGCGACGTAAAGCTTCGTCCAGATGAGCCTGCGTGTCAGTAAAACTGTGTAGTACCCCACGAATCCCACTAAATTCATCCAGAATGGTCCAAAAATCCTGGAAGGCACTCTCACGCTGCTGCGCAGACGATGCCTCACGAACATGAAACACAATCGCTAAATTATGGTCAACTGCGATCTGAATCTGCTCTTTTAATGCTTGGATTTGAACGTCTCGCGGACTGTGATCATAAAAATAGTCAAGCCCCACTTCACCGATAGCGATAAGATTGTTGGGCTTGGTGTCCGCGATGCTGCGAATAGTATCATACCCGTCTTTGGTATCATGTGGGTGAACGCCAATCGTGGCATAAACGTCTTGTTCTGTTTGGGCCATTTCAACTGCCAGACGTGAACTTTCCTCGGACGTGCCGACACAGACAATGTGCTGCACGCCAGCCGATCGCGCCCGCTCCAGAACATCGCCAACCGGCAGTGGATAGTCTGATTCGTGAATGTGGCAGTGGGTATCAAATAACATGCTATACCTTTGGCGCGTGCGGATCTGGCGTATGCAGATAAATTTTAGGAAACAACACGCCGTCAAACGGCACAATCACGCCTGATTCAAATGTCTTGTGAATACGATCGGCTGTCGAAGGCAAAAACGGCACCAACAAATCACCGATCTGCAACAGTGCGCCGACACAAAACGCCAACACTTCCGCCAGGTGCGCTTCAGCTTCGGGATCTTTACCGATGCCTTTGGCAATTTCCCAGGGCTTTACGTTTTCGATGTACTGGTTTAGGCTTCGCACCATCGCCCACACTTCATCGATTGCCTTGTTAAATTCCAGGCTTTCCATGGCTTCGTGATACGTGCTCATGTCATGCTCGCCTTGCGGTGCTTCACCAATAACTCCCGCTTGGTACCGCGTAATCATACTTGATACACGCTGAATCAAGTTACCCAAATCATTCCCTAGTTCGGTGTTGTATGCGGTTTCAAACTTTTCCCACGTAAAATCGCCGTCATCGAGTGTTGGGATATGGCGGGAAAAGAAATAGCGAAAGGCATCAAGCCCGTACTGATCGATGATCTCGTTGGGATCAATCACGTTCCCAACTGTCTTACTCATTTTCTCGCCACCTGAAACAATATGACCATGGACCAACAGCTTCTTTGGCAGTTCAAGCCCAAGGCCAAGTAACATCGCTGGCCAAATCCCAGCGTGAAAACGCAAAATATCTTTGCCAATCACCTGAACATCAGCTGGCCAATATTCTTTCCATTCGGGCCTATCAGGATATCCCAGGACAGTAATATAATTTGCCAGGGCATCAATCCAGACATACATGATCTGATCAGGATCACCGGGTACGGGCACACCCCAGCTTAGGTTCTTGCGCGGCCGTGAAATACTGACGTCTTGCAAACCATCTTTGATTAATTCTAAAAATTCTTTCTTGCGAAAATCTGGCAAAATCTGCATCGTACCCGATTCGATCGCTTCGCGAATTTGATCTGTAAAGGCACTCGTTTTTAGGTAATAATTATCTTCACTCACTTGTTGATACGGTGTCTGGTGATCGGGACAGATGCCGCCCGTTGCCTGAACTTCTTTGTCGGTAAAGAACGCCTCGTGCCCAACACAATACCATCCTTTGTATGTTCCCTTATAAATATACGGCGCAAGTGTCTGCCAAATATATTGGACAGCGCCAATATGGTGCTCGTCAGTAGTACGAATAAAATCAGTATAGCTGGCACCGACTTTTTTCATCAACGCCTCAAAATTGACGAACGTTGAATCAGTGTACGCTTTTGGATCCATACCGGCCTCGGCTGCTTTAGTGGCAATCTTATTGCCGTGTTCGTCGGTACCTACCTGAAATCGTACATCGTGACCATTCTGCTTTTGATAGCGTGTCCAAATATCAGCCAGCAAATAATCGAGCGCATTGCCAATATGCGGAGTCCCATTAACATACGGGATAGCAGTTGCGATATAGAGTTTTTTATCCATCTGCCATCATTATAACAGATTGGACTACTGCATCTTGCGAATAAGGTTATTGGCCCTATCAGATATGTATAGTTCACCGTAGGCATTAAACGTAATGCCCTGCAGGCTACTAAATTGTGCCCCAACTCCCGTTCCATTAACAAGTCCGGCAGTCGTTATACCAGCTATTGTTGTCACAGCACCAGCTTGGGTAATCTTACGGATACGATTTCTGTCTGTCACGTACAGGTTTCCAGACAGATCTATGGCGATACTGCGAATGTCATCAAATTGCGCTGCTGCACCAACTCCATCAGAGTTACCGAAAGTACCACCCGCTATAGTCGTCACGTTGCCAGCTGGGGTTATTTTTCGAATTCGATAATTGTTATCATCAGCAACAAAAACGTTTCCGTAAGGATCCACGACCACGTCCTTTGGACTACTAAACTGTGCTGCAGTCCCAAGGCCATCTGCAAAGCCAGTCGTCGAACCGGCAAATGTCGTCGTCGTACCGTCAGGTGTCACTTTTTTAATCAGGCTCCCTGCAGCACCTGTCGCAACGTATAGGTTGCCCGATGCGTCGACATCAAGGCCCGCGCCTGCGGCACTAGAGGTCAATGTGGAAACGACTCCCTCGGGCGTAATTTTTCGAATTTTATTACCCAAATCACAAACATATATATTACCTGAGGCATCAGAACCGATACAGTTTATATATACAAAGTCAGCGGCCGTACCGACGCCATTAGTCCAATCTACACCAGCACCACTACCCGCAAAAGTTGAGACAACACCCGCTGGAGTAATTTTTCGGATTCGATAATTCTCTGCATCGGCAATAAATAGGTTGCCCGATGCGCCAAACGCTACGTCCCATGGCCAGTTGAAACGAGCGGCCGTGGAGCTACCGTCGATATAGCCAGCAACTGACCCGGCAAACGTTGTTACCTGTGTCGTATTAGTGACTGGACTAGCAGCAACAGCTGCTGCAGACGGTATCAGTTTATTACACGCACTTCCACTCGAATCTTTCAAATAGGCGTTTGCAATTGAGTTTTTTGCTGCACCTGGGTTGTAGCCCCTTATACAATATTCCTTGGCCGTTACAACTACATCGATAACATTGCCCGTACTTGGCGTGAAATTAAGATCAACGTCTACCCCACCCCCCGAGTACCACGCTTTACCCCCGGTACTGTTATCTGCACTATACTGCGTTTCTATAGGATCAAGTGCATCCAGGTCAGATAAAACGCTTGCATCACGCGCGTCTCTGGTTACATTACTATAGGCAACCGCAGAGAGAGTAGCCAAGATAGCTATAACTGAAACGACGACAATCAGTTCAATGATCGTGAAGCCAGTTTTTAATCTATGTCTCATAGTCATTGCGAATAATTCCTTGGTGCTATAGTAGCATGAGCGGGATCAGTCGACAATGCGGGCAAGTCGCGCCCAATCGTCAAGGCTTAGCGCTTCGGCGCGTGAATCTGGGCTGATATCAGCCTTACTAAGGAGCGCCTCAACTTGATCTTTGTCGATTTTTAGCCCACCAGACAAACTACTACGTAGCTTTTTTCGTTTAGCTGAGAATCCAGCCTTCACCACCCGGAAGAAATGCTTTTCATCAATATCGGTCAAAAACGGAGTCTGCCGAGTCGCAAGCACCACTACCTGACTATCGACTTTTGGCGGTGGCGTAAACAGTTTGGCTGGGACAACATCGCCCAAGGTAACTTCGGCAAACAGCTGAGCGCTAACGCCCAGTATGCTGAGCTGGCCTGGTTTCGCCGCCAAACGCTCGGCAACTTCTTTTTGCACCAACAGCACTGCAATGCGTGGTTTGTTGTCAGCAGTCATCAACATCTGGATAATTTTACTTGTAATATAATATGGCACATTGGCAACGACAGCATATCCTGCTGGCAGGCCAGACAAGTCATATGCCAAAATGTCGCTCACAACGACTTCCAAATCTTTACCAGGGAACTGGGCGGGCAGTTTGCGCGCCAATTGTTCGTCAAACTCAACAGCAACCACCTTTTTAGCACGACGTAGTAGCTCGCTGGTGAGCGTTCCTAGTCCTGGCCCAATTTCAAGCACCGTATCATCAGCCGTCAGTAACGCCTGGTCGGCGATATGCGCCAACACATCCCGATCTTTCAGCCAGTGCTGACCGAGTGACTTATTGTTCTGTATCATTAATGACTCGCGAGAATATTGTACGCATATTGAATACGCTGGCTTTGCATACAATACGCTGGGTTACATTTTTCAAACTTATTTTGGAAAATCACAACCGCGTCTTCAACGCTACTGGTTGATTTGATTGATGCCTGAACGGCACGGTACGATCCGTTCAGTTCTGACATCAAAAATGCTAATTGCGTATAAATATTATACGGATCGGGTAGCGCGAGTAGTGCTGCTTTTCGTGATCCGTTCCACTGCGCCAAACCATCACCGGTTGTATTAAAGTGGTGCTCTTGCATTAGGTTACCCATGATGCCGGCTGTTTGTTCACGACTAAACCCATTGGCAATCAGGAAGTTCCAGGTGATAACCTCATTTTCAGTTGGTGTTGTATACGCACCGCGATATTTTGCCCCGATGATTTCGATTTGCTTGACTGGCTCGACAGTCGTAATGCTAGCAATCTCGGTACGTCCGACTTCTTGGCCGTTTTGAATAAGTACTTCATATGTCACACTACGCGATCCCGCTTGGCCAGCCGTCTTGACCGCACGATATCCAACATATTGGTCACCGTCCTGGATTTGCTGTGTGCCAAAAGCGACAGGTTCATCAACCGTAATGGTTTGTTTGCCTTCGCGCCATACGCGAATTATTGCACCCGCCGTGACAGCCGCTGATTGATCGACCGACACACGGTCGTCTTTACCAAGCGTAATACCCTTTTCTTTCAACATGTCACCCACTGTCGTTCCTTGCGTGCGCGCATCGGTCGTCTTGCCGTATAACGTCAACGTAAACGGTGTTGCGCGGTCGATAGTCAAACGCAGGCTGGCACCATCTGATACCAAATTATCGCTGCGCGTCAGTGTCGTTGTATCTTCGTCGTACAACGTAATGCCCGCGCTCTTCGCGATCTGTGGACCCGTCTGATATGCGGTAATGACCTTCTGCTTGACGACACCATCAACCACAATGACCGGGCGCGCACGGTAAATATTGACCTGGTATTCACTTGCAACCAATTTCTCGCTTGCCTGTGGTTCGACGGTATCCTTGTCGTCCAATACAATGCCCGCTTCTTTTAATGCATCGCCGATTGTGGCTGCTTCTGTCAAAATAACACTCTCGGTGCCCTTATCATGGATTGTTACCAATCGACCATCGCCCGTTGGCACCGCACCCACTGCGCTGACACGACTAACAATCATGAATATCACCACAGCAACAAACAAGAAAGCGGCAACAATTGTCGCAATCAATGACGTGGTGGATCTATGGGTAATGCTTTTCATATGCTCGCAGACACACCTCAAGCGTGTTACGTACCATTATATCAAAATACGCGCGCAAAATCCACGAGACATAAGCGGTTAGTCCCCGCGGGTCCTGCCGCTCGGTCCACCCCTACTTCTCACGAATAAGTTCGAGTCGAAGTGGGTGTTGCCCCGCCTCGCGTCACCCGTTCCTTCTGCGAAGGCTGTTGCGCTATACGCAGCAGACGCCATAATCTACCTTTACTCGACGGGGATGTCCCCGTCAGGGCGAGCCAAACGCCATGGGATGGCCTACGGCCACCCATAGAGTGGCCTCTGAGAGTAAACGGTGGATTATGGCGGAACGAGAAGAGAGCTGTTTAGATTTTTTCTAAGTGCGCATATTCTGCGTTCAGCTTTTTGGTTTGCCCATTATCAAATGCAATCGTCAACGCCAGTCCATCCACCTCGATCACTTCGCCGTTACCAAAACTGGCGGAACGAACAATGTCGCCAACCGTAAATAATTCGTCACTATAAAACTCTGCTTCACTCACAACATGCGGTTCGGCAGTTACCGACGCCACTTGGTCGCCCATGTCGGTAATAAATCGTGACATCGCATTGTATCCGCGCTGGCCAAACTGCAAACGACTTTGGGCGTACGTCAAATGCAACTCTTCGCGCGCCCGCGTCATCCCAACATATGCCAGCCGGCGCTCTTCCTCTAATTCGGCTGGGCCCGCTTCGTATACGCGTGCGTGCGGAATAATGCCTTCTTCCATACCAACGATAAAGACAACAGGAAATTCCAATCCCTTAGCAGCGTGCAGGGTCATAAGTGTCACTTTTTTACCATCACTGTCAGTATCGGCACTCGACATCAAGGCAACTTCTTCTAAAAAGTCAGGTAAACTAGCAAAGCTTTGTGCGTCAGATAATAGCGCGCCCAAGTTTGCCTCGCGGTCTTCGGCTTGCGGGGTTCCGTCCAGTATAAAATCGCGATATCCCGTCACACTCAGTACCTTTTCGATAATCTCGCTTGGGCTGGCCGTTTCAAGCATTGCTTGTGCGGCGCGCAGCTTCTCACCCAAATTGATCAGGCCCTGCTTAGCACGCGCCGTTACTGTGCTGGTTTGTTCAACATTAATCAGCGCAGATAAAATGTCCATGCCGCTATCAGACTGCCATGCCAAAAACCGCTCCAAACTTGTTTCGCCAATGCCCCGGGTTGGTACATTAACGATACGGCTAAAACTCATACGATCATTGGGCTGATAAATCAGGCGCAGATAGGCAATAATATCTTTTATTTCTTTTCGGTCATAAAAGCGTACGCCACCGACGATTTGATATGATACGCGCAGGCGCAAAAAAGCACGCTCCAATGTATAACTTTGGGCATTCGTTCGATACAGCACAGCGAAATCGCTAATGGCACGTGCTTTCATGGCAACATGCGTTGCAATGCGCTCAGCGACCAAGTGCGCCTCTTCGGCTTCATCGTACACTCCATGTACTGACACGGGGGCGCCAGGACCTTCGGCAGTCCATAATTTCTTATCCGTGCGCTGTACGTTTTTAGTGATGACATTACTGGCAGCATCCAAAATGTTGCCGGTGCTACGATAGTTTTGTTCTAGCTTGATAACCTTTGCGCCCTTAAAATCACGTTCAAAATTAAGAATGTTCGTAAAGTCAGCGCCGCGCCAGCTATAAATAGATTGCCAGTCATCACCCACGACGCACAAATTACGCTGATCATTTACCAGCGCTTTAACGATGGCATATTGCGCAGCGTTAGTGTCTTGATACTCATCGATTAAAATATGCTTAAAAGTTGTCTGCCACTTCGTCCGAACAGCAGGCACTTCCTTTAATAAACGTACTACCTCCAACAGCAGATCATCAAAATCAAGCGCTCCGGCTGTTTTTCGCATGGCCTCATATTTGTGATACACTTTGGCAATATTTTTTTGGTAGGGATAGTTTGCAGCCGCTTCAAATTCATCAGGGTTTGTCATTTCATTTTTAGCAGTCGATATCATGCCGCTGATTGATGACGCTTTGACTTCGCGGTCACTAATCGACAACTGCTTCATCGCCTGTTTGATAAGTCCTCGTCTATCATCTTCGTCATAAATAACAAAATTACGAGCGATGCCGATTGCCTCGCCCTCAATTCTTAACATCCGTACGCAAATACCATGGAATGTTCCCATCCACGGCATAAATCCACGATTGCTACTATCTTGGCCTAACAAGACGCCCAGGCGTTCACGCATTTCTTTGGCAGCCTTATTAGTAAATGTCACAGCTAAAATCTCATTTGGCCAAATTGACTCATGTGCAATCAAATACGCGATGCGATGCGTCAGCGTTTTTGTCTTGCCACTCCCGGCACCCGCCAAAATCAATAACGGCCCAGAAGTTGTCTGCACCGCTTCGGCCTGAGCCGTGTTTAACCCATCAAGTAAATCCATCACTCTTTAGTATAGTCTATTTAAGAGGTGTAAGGAAGCCTATCGACAGATCAAGACGGGTCCTGTCGCTCGGTTTGCCCCTAAAATTTTTACGGATTACCGTAAACAATTTTGGGTGCTGCCCCACCGAACGCCACCCGTAAGCCCCTCATCAAGCATGGCAGGACCCACGAGATCTCTTAAGTGAAGACTATAGTAATGGCAATACGTAGAAGTACACAGCAGCACCAGCGCCGGCACCAACAACCAAAAGTAGTAGAATCCACAGAACTAGCAGCCAGCCAGATTTCTTCTTTTTAGGATGTGCGAGTGGTTTTTTATATGCCTCGGTATCGAACACATTGCCGGCGGGTTGATCGCCTGTACTTGCAGATTCAGTGTACTGCTGTGTAATCGAGGTTGGCCCAATTGGCGTTTCTGAAGCCGTCGCGGCTGCTGCACCAGCAGCAAACGGTTCGACTGGTTTTGGCGCTGCGGTTTCTTCTGACGCCTCAATCGACAGCAGGTCGTCCTGAAGTTCCGCAGGCAGTGGCGTATCGGTCGCTGCTGGGCTTTCGGCTTCTTCGTCCTTTTTCTCGTCAACTTTCTCATCTAGGGCAGGCGCCTCTTCGACAGGTTTTTCGGCCAATTCTGTCTCGCCAGCAAGTTCTGATGCCATTGCGGCACTGGCAGAACTGGCCGAAAATGCACCAAGCGGTCGCTTTTCTACTTTGGCATCAGACAAAAATGGTGATTCGAGTGGTGCCTGAGTATCTCCTGCAAGCGATTTATTAATATCATCCGCAATCTGTGCAATGTCGGTGTCATCGTCGGCTGAGGCAGATGATCCACCGAAATCAAGTGGATCGGGCATCGTCGCTGGGGCCGTTGGCGTCGGCATTGCAGCAACTGCGGCAGGGGCTGCAATCGTTGCACCTACGCGTGAGGTTTCGCGCGGTGGTACGGTTACGCGCATGTCAGATGATGGATGTACCACGTCCATAAAGCGGCCGGCGCTGCGGCGAGCAGCCAGTGGCTGTGTCGTCATACCGACCGACGATGGCACAGGTGCGTCAGGAGCATCAGTGGATGTTGCAGGGGCAACAGGGGCGGGCGTTGGATCAGCGCTCGGTGCAGGCGAAGACGTCGAACCAGTACCACTAGGGTTAACCAGTGAGTTCACCGCCTTGTCTAGTTCATCAAAATCAATATCAGTCATATGCCACCCCCACTATGCTTTGCCCACCGGGCCTTTATGTGCTTTTTTAATAATATCATTAAATGCATGTGCATCTAAACTAGCGCCGCCGACAAGTAATCCGTCAATGTCGGGCAGTTCCAGATAGTCAGCAGCACTCTCCGCTTTGACGCTACCACCATACAATATCTGAATCTCCTCGGACGCCTTTGGCCCATACAAATGTTTAATTTGGCTACGAATTGCGCGCGCCGCCTTCGTCACATCACCAGGCATGGCGTTTTGGCCAGTACCAATTGCCCAGACGGGTTCGTACGCAATCACAATGTGCTGTAAATCTTCGCTGGTCACATTGGCGAGGCCGCCGATTAATTGGTCGTGCAGCACGTCAAGCGTTTCGTCTGCCGCTTTTTCTGCTGCCGTCTCACCGATACATAGTACCGGTCGAATACGGTTACGAATCGCCGCCTGCACCTTTGCGCGCGTATCTTTGTCAGATTCGTGAAAGACATGTCGACGCTCTGAATGACCGACCAACCCGTATTCCACAATGCCACGCAGTTGCGTAGCTGATACTTCACCTGTATAAGGGCCCATGTCGCGCCAATAAAAGTTTTGGGCTGCTAATTTAAACTGTCGGCGATTCACCTGCAGACTCAGTGACTGCAAAAATAACGCCGATGGCGCCAGTACGACGTCGACATCACGGTGTGTTTTGACTAATCTAGCCAACTGATGCACATACAAACTAGCCTCGCCCATATCTAGGTTCATTTTCCAGTTACCAATGATCAGTGTTTTATCTCGTGCCATTGTTCCAAATTACTTATGGTTATTACTGTTAGTGTACTCTAATAGCGCCGGAGCGTCTAGCAAACTTTCCACACCAGGTAACTTGTCGCCTGCCATCAATTCCAGACTTGCGCCACCACCGGTCGAAACGTGCGTAAAGCTACTGCCGCCCTTGCCGTCCCACTTCAGTACAAAATCAGCCGTATCACCACCACCAATAATTGATGTCGTATCAGGCTGACTGGCAAGCGCCAGGGCTAACCGAGCTGATCCATGCGCAAAGTTTGGCGCTTCGGCATATCCCAGCGTGCCATTCCAAATCACGGTCTGCGCCGATGTAACCTCGCTGACAATGCGTTCGATTGAAGCGTCGCCGACATCAAGTGCGATGTCACCCTCTTGAATATCATTCACGCTGACCACTCGGCGCGGCGCATCATTGCTAATCTCACTGGCAACGGCAACATCAACAGGCAGCACAATAAAGTCATCGACACTATCGCCAACCTTATCCCGAGCAGCCTCATAAATACGGTCAAGTTCAGCCGTCTGATCGGCCTCGATTTGACTGGCGCCCATCGATATGCCCTTATACGCCAAAAACGTATTGGCCATGGCGCCACCAATAATAATTTTGTCAGCAACCGCAACAAAACGTTCAACCAGTGCGATCTTGTCACTTACTTTTGCCCCGCCCATTATCGCAACTAGTGGCCGCCGAGGATCATCCATCGCGCCGGTGATCGTTTTTACCTCACGCTCAAGCAACAATCCGGCGACCGAGGGGACGCATAGGGTGATAGCGTGCATACTGGCATGTGCTCGGTGCACCATACCAAACCCGTCCTGCACCATATATCGTGCGCCCGTCGCTTTAATAATCTTTTGGGCAAATGCGTGATCATCGGCTTCTTCTTCGGCATAATA